>OODT01000414.1_pt1 | contig 48848 bp, 39 predicted proteins | sample 1671841 | NCBI WGS metagenome assembly OODT01 (sample SAMN06348198, study PRJEB24527) | human gut metagenome | biome: human gut; feature: ankylosing spondylitis patient; material: feces | host: Homo sapiens | place: China | collected 2015-10 | reverse complement strand
CATTAGAGGATATTCGCTAATATGCCCCTAAGTTGACGCTAGGTTGACCACATTGGGGTCTGACCTCAATATTTCCACAATATTCATTTTATCAGGACTAAATTCCTGAAAATAATGTCCCAGTATAACTGCCAAAATGGCTATTCCTTTTGCAGTATCCAGGGATGTAATTCTATTCTTCATCAGATTAATTCCTTCTGCTTTAGTTCTCTTTTACTCATCTCCAACGCCGATGCAATAACAGCGTCCATGTCATAATACTTGTACTCGCCAAGCCTTCCGCCGAAGATGACCTTCTTCTCGCCATCTGCCAGCTTCTTGTACTCTGCGTAGAGCTTCCCATTCTTCTCATCATTCACCGGGTAGTACGGTTCGTCCCCCGGCTTCCACTCAGAACTGTATTCACGGCTGATAATGGTCTTTGGCAGGTCATTGCCGTTTTCATCTTTTCCAAACTCAAACCATTTGTGTTCAATAATTCTTGTCCATGGTGTTTCCCGGTCTGTATAATTCACTGCTGCGTTTCCTTGAAAATTCGGCTTATCCAATACCTCATTCTCAAAACGTACAGAACGATATTCCAGATAACCAAGCTTGTAACCAAAATAAGCATCAATTGGACCTGTGTAGATTACCTTTTCAGCCAAAGCATCCAGTTCGTTTTTCTTCTCCAGATAATCCACACCAAGTCTAACCTCAATGCCATCCAGCATATTGGTAACCATCATAGTGTAACCGCCGACCGGAATGCCCTGGTAAAGAGCATTAAAATAATTGTTGTCAAAGATCAGTCGCACCGGTAAACGTTTGATGATGAAAGCCGGAAGTTCCTTACAGTCACGACCCCACTGTTTTTCCGTATACCCTTTGATCAGCTTTTCGTAGATGTCCCTGCCAACAAGAGATATCGCCTGTTCCTCTAAATTCTTTGGCTCTCCAGTGATTTCTTTTTTCTGCTCTTCAATCTTTGCTGCAGCTTCTTCCGGTGTCACAACGCCCCACATTTTGTTGAAAGTATACATATTAAACGGAAGGGAGTAAAGCTCACCCTTGTAATTTGCCACTGGGGAATTAGTAAACCGGTTAAACGTAGCAAACTGCTGCAGATAGTTCCATACCTCCGTATTGTTCGTGTGGAAAATATGAGCACCATATTTGTGGAAGTTAATACCTTCCACCTTCTCCGTATAAACATTTCCTGCTATATTCTTACGTTTGTCAATCACAAGAACTGATTTTCCATGTGCTTTTGCTTCATACGCAAATACCGCTCCGTAAAGGCCGGAACCTACTACTAAATAATCGTACATATCTTTTTCTTCCTTCCTATCATTCATGGCATAAATCCATTAGATTTTACAAATTTTCACCGGGATTTCACTCCCTTCCTCTTTCAATCCCTCTTCTATCTCATTTTTATACTGAAGCAGCAGCTCATCACTCACACCCGCATAATCCGGAATACTAATTTTATTTCCACCGAATACCAGTGAGTTGTACTTATTCAACCCCAGGTTATGTTCTTTAAGGATTTCCACATTAAGAACATTGGGGAACAACGCACACCTTCTAATGATATCTGCAATAGCCTTCCTGTTTTCTCCATCATCTGTATATCCGCCTATAACCGGGATGCGCAAAACAATCGGTTTTTTACTTGCAAGCAGTTTTTCAAGATTCGATTTATACATTTCTATGTTTCCACCCAAAATCTTCTTACAACGTTCTTCATTAATAATCTTAAGATCAACATAAAATAAATCTATCCTTTTAATAGCAATAGCCAGATATTCATCAGGAACAAATAAACAAGATTCTACGGCAGTATGAATATGTTCCTCATTCAATCTTTTAAGCACGGGTTCTAATTCTTTTATCTGTGCAAGGCACTCACCGCCTGAAAAAGTAACGCCACCGGGCAGTGCCTCAAAATCAAGAGAGCTATCTGTTTCAATATCTCCATAAAAAATTTTATCTTTAACTATTTCATCGTACAGCTTTTCCGGACTGTACCATTTTCCATAGGTTCCGGTTTCCTCAACATGCCCATCTTTATCTTTTTTTACATAGTTTTGTATTGCAGGTGTCAGGTTTTCAGGATTGCTGCACCATGGACAGTGCAGCGTGCATCCCTTAGTAAATACGGTCGTCCTGATGCCTGGTCCGTCATGTAATGAAAACCGTTGAATATTGGTAATAAGAATTGACAACTTTCCGGTCTCCCCTTTATTTTTTTATCCTTTGGACAATTTTATCAACATTGGAAATAAAAAAATCATCCCTGAAAATAAGCAATACAGCAAAATATACACCTGCTCCCACTACAATGATTATAAAGGTCTGAATAATCCCACTGGATAGGAAATGATTAACACCTGCCAATACAAGTGCCATCACGATTCCAGCAATATAATAGTTTCGTCCCTGCTTTATAATCTGCCACGGTGAAAGTTCTTTTCTTACCCATATAATCTGCACAACCGCAATTGTTGTCTCTGCAAAGACAGATGCAACTGCAGCGCCTGCGGACTGAAAAAAGTAAATCAGCACCAGATTCAGGCAAAAATTAACGCCTGCACCAATCAGCACAGTGATCGTAAACAGATTCTGCCTTCCGGTCGGAATCAGGTATTGCATTCCCGTAACATTATTGATACCTATGGCAAGGATGATAAATGCCAGGATTTTCAACAGCAACGCAACCTTATCATATCCAGCTCCAAAAAACCATGGCACAAAATTACCTGATACCATGATAAGACCGATACACAGCGGAATGCCTAAAAACCAGACAAACTTATACCCCCGATACATCAAGCTCTTAATTTCTTCTGTTTTCTTTTCTTTAAAATAAAAGCCAATTCTCGGTATCAACACTGTTCCCAACGAAGTAACAAGAACGAGAACCATTTTGGACATTTTCATTGCCTGTTCGTAATATCCATTTTCAAACTCATTTTTTGTAATCACACCTATCATGGTCTTATCCAAAACGGTATATATCTGAATGGCAATTGTCGGAATAAACAATGAAATAACTGTTCCAATATTCTGAAATGGATGTATTAATCTCACATCAACCTTGTTAATATATTTCGGGAGATAAAACCACAACGAAATATTACTGATAACCGCGAATACTGTTATTCCGATTACATATAATATCAAGTCATCTTTGGACTTAACAACGGCAAATATATATACGATGCTTATTACCTTAAAAATCACATTTCGCAATACAATCTTTCCGAATTCTTCCATTCCCTGAAAAAACCAGGTGACATCGAAGAACACAGCTACAATGTTAAATCCATATATCAGGTAAAGTGTAGTATTATCCTGCTGAAATGCAAAAATGGTATATGCAACCATTAAAATTCCGGCAGTACAGAATTCCAGAAGTTTCGTGTTCCAGAACACAACGCTTCTATCTTCTACAGACTTCTGCACGTAGGAAATCTCACGCTGTCCATATGTAGTAACCCCCATTGTGGCGAATAAAACAAAGTATGATACGACCGAGTCGGTATAACTTACTGTTCCAATTCCGTCGGCGCAGAGCACACGCGAAACATAAGGCGTTGTAATAAACGGCGTGATTAATAATAATATCTGATAGCTGAGATTATAAATATAATTTTTCTTTATGCTTTTTTGTGCTGACAAGAACATATCACCTCAAATTCAATCGTTTTATGCATATGGCATCCCGCAACAGCCACTAAATGTTTTAGGAAACCGGGTGTTTCAATTATGCTGCTTTTTCGCTCTCAATTGCACGCTTTATCAGTAGGTCTTTGTATTCCTCCGGCAAATCTTTAAAATAAGCGCTGAAACCCCAGACACGCACAACCAGCGTAGGGAATTTTTCAGGATTCTTTTTTGCAGCTATCAGAGTAGCGCTGTCCACAACATTCATCTGGAACTGATACAAGCCGCCTCTGAATGCGGCCATCAATAACTGAAGATATTTTTCTTTGTTATCCGTCAGCGTCTTTGGCGTAGCAAACAGATCAACCACATTGCCATTAATCCGGTTATCATTATAATCCAGTTTCATTGCAAAAGAAAGCAATTCCGTTGCTGCAACCGGCATCACAGAAGAAATGTGTACAGAGAATGGCTCTCCATCCCTTCTTCCGTCCATGGTTGCCGCAGTACTTTTTGCTTCTGAAATATATCCAGGAGAGCTCAAACCAAATTTGAATTTTCCACCCAGTCCGGTCCGGTGTTTTTCAAATTCATCTGAAGAAAATTTCTCAATCATTTTCGTGAGCTTAACAACTTCTTCATTATCACAACCGTAACTGCTGTCCATGTTTTTAAGATCGTTTAAAATCTGTTCGTTTCTAAAGTTTGTTTTCCTGGCTTCATTCAGCTGCTTTAACGTATATTTCTTCTCAACAAAAACATACTTGTTTATATTCAAAATGGAGTTCACAACAGTGCCCATACCAACTGAAGTCAGACCCAGATTGGAATAATCCGCTCCACCCCGGACGATATCCTTTCCTTTCTTTCTCGAAGATTTCGAGAGCAGTGACAGTAACGGATCTTCCTCAAACTGCAACTTCGATAAAGTGTTCAGCATTTTCGAGAGGTACCGCTTTAAATATTTCCGGTAAAGTTTCAGCAAATCATTACTATTTTTAAGTTCCTCAAACTCCCGGGAGTCCATTACTTCAAGCAGCGGTCTGGCAAAATTTATTGACTTGACATTGTTCTGATCACAGCTGTTACCAATAATCAAAGGCTCCCAGCACGCGGATGTGGCATATTTACAGGCATCATCCGGTAAATACCCAAAGCTCAATAACGCAGGAATAACAACATCGTCATTTGAAAGAAAAGGAGCCCCAATACCTGTTGACATACAATCCAGAGCCAATTCCAGTAAATCACCGGGCATCTTCGTACTGCAGCGCAAAAGCACCTTTGGATCCGGCAGTCTCAATTCCATGGATGCCTCAATAAACCTGTAGGTAAGTGCATTACATTTATATGACCCTTCTTTATCCGTTCCACCCAAAATGATGATTTGTCCAGTATCTCCCAAAAGCATGGAGCTTTTGAACCAGTATTTTTCATGCAGGACTTTAAGAAATTCCTTGATGATCACCCGGGCTTTCTGCTCATTTAATACACCACTCTTCAGATCCGCTTCATACAAATCAATAAGGAGCCAGTCTAAATGTCCCAGTCCTACATGTTTATGTCTTGTCTGCCACAAAAACTGGTTAAAAAACAGGATTCTCTGTAACCCTTCAAAGAAAGATTGCGCCGGTCTTTCGAATAAGGAACCAATTGCAGCAAGCTGCTTTTTGTATTTATCTGATACTTTTTTGTCTGCCAGACATCTTTTATAATACTTTCTCATCGCCGATATCATATTCAGCTCATTTATATTATACAGGCTATTTTCTTTTTGCAGTTCTGCTGAGATATCCTTAAAGGAACTGTTCACTATCTCTGTATAATCTACAGAATAATTGTCAAAAATATCATACTTCAGTTCCTGGGATTTATATACATCAATGGAATAAAAGAACGTTCCATTCTCTGTCGGAATGATTTCCACTTTACTTAACAGGTTCGATAGTTGTTCGGACTTATTATTGCTCAACGGCTGCACATAAAATTTATGCGTCTTCAAGAACTCTTTTTTGCTTTCTGAAAACGAATTTGAATAAAATTGATATAAATAAGAGCCATAAGCATAGTCTCTTACTACCGGTAAGGTTTTTATATACCTTTTCAGTTTCGTTTTTACACCAAACATTTATGTAGAACTCCTTCTTATTTTCTGTATTACTGTTTTTCTAAATTAACTCCGTAATCTCAAATCTCTCTTTATGTTCTTCAAAATATTTTTTCATCTCTGCATTCTATCCGCCAAAAGAAAGATGGCCTACCAACGTATTTTCAGAAATGATGATTGATTTTGATTTAGACATCGCAAGATTACAGAGTTCCACTTCGTCCTGTCCCATAGCATTCGTTTTCCTGTTGACGGAAAACTTACCCATTTCATCCCACACATTTCTTCTGAATAAAATGTCTCCAATGCTAAATCTTATCGAGCAGACAGAATAGGAAAATTGCTGCGAATGAAATTTCTCATCCAGCAAATCTATCGGTTCAATAGCATAATCCTCTGCCCTCCCCACATGAATTTGGCTGTTTCAGGGTTGGATTCAATCATACTGTCAGGTTCCGCCGCATATACAAGTTTTTGAAATCTTCGTTCATATTCCTCTTCCAGACCCAGCTTTTTCATCACCCTGACATGTCCATATCCGTTAATCGGGATCAACGGTGCAACAAACCCTACATGATATGGCTCTTCCTTTTCCACCTTCAGCAATGTCTCCATCAGAGATAAGAAAAAATGCTTCGTTACAAAAATATCCTCATCCAGTTTATATATAAAATCAGCCTTTGGATGAAGGGTAATTGCCAGGTTCTGTACTAGTATGACTCACGCTAATTAACAATCTGATTCATGCTGGATAAATTTTCATCTACAAGGCGAAGGAATGAGGCGTAGCGGTGGCTACGGCGATTGACGACAACGCAGTAGATGGGAATTTATACAAATGAAGCAGGTCGCTAATTAGCGTGAGCCATACTAGCAATAATATACAACAGTTTTTCATCCTGCAAACGAGGCACAGTTACCAAAGCTACGCCAAATAGAACATAAGCAAGCGCAGTCATCACAAGGTTTATGATGAAGATCTCCTGCACCGTGCGCGTCAGTTGTTCGCGGTCGTCACGCACCTTTGCGCAAGCGCGTATGCCATACGTCGGTATGCCCAGCTACGCAAACATTGCAAAGTATGACACTACCGACGTCGCAAACGACACCTTGCCCGTACCCGCCGGAAGAAGTATGCGGGATACATAAGGGAAGGTGATCAGCGGAAAAATGAACGACGACATCATAAGGATGGCGTTCATTATAAAGTTCTTTTTTATTGATTTTTGACTGCTCATCTTGCTCAATTTTCGTACTGTACCTAATTATACATATTTGCGATTGTTCTTACTGCTCTATTTGAAGTTCAAACCTCTCCGGATGCTCTTCAAAATATTTCTTCATTGCCGTGTTCTGGTGACCGAAGGACAAATGTCCCGCTACGCAGTTTTCCGATATTATTATGGCAAGAGATTTTTCCATTGCTAATTTGCATAGGATCAACTCGTCCAGGCCCATGGCGGAGCCAGTGCGTCCCACTTCAAATCCTTCCATATCGCACCATATTTTACGTCTGAACAGAATGAATCCGATGCTGAACCTAATCGGACACACTGTGTACGACAATCTATCCGCTTGAAATTTGCGATTCAAATCATCAATGTGCGGTATGAATCCGCCCTCACCCCAAAAGAACTTCGCCGCTTCTGGGTTTGACTCAATCATTCTATCCACACCTGCAGCGTATTTCGGCTTTTCAAACAGTTGTTCATATTTTTCTGTAAGGCCAAGCTTTTCCAAAACACGCAAATGGCAATAGCCGTTGATTGGCAAAAGAGGCGCAACAAAGTTTGGCTTATATTTTCCTTCAGCTTCAACAAACTTCAGGGTCTCCATCAACGTTGAAAACGAATTTTCCGTCACAAAAATATCTTCATCGATTTTATAGATGTACTCTGCCTTCGGATGAAGATCTATCGCCAAATTTTGCACAAGCGATACATTGTTGCGCTCTGTAGACAAATATGACCACCCATGCTCCTCGCAATATTTTGCAATTTCAGAAGAATACATTCCGGATGTTGCAACGCACATATCAATGTCTGCGTCAAGAAATTTATTCAATCGTTCAAACGAGATATAATAAAGAAACGGTTTGTATCCAGCAAGCAAAACGCACATTTTATCCCGGCCTTTGCTACGGTTTGCAAAGGTATATTTTGCGTTTCTCCATAAGTAGCGCTGTTTTTTTTTGATTTTACGTTTAAGCTTCCTCAACTGGTTGTACGTTCCAGATATAAGTGTATTGCTTGAAAAGAACTGTTTGATTCCCATGATTCTCTCCTTTTATTTTTCTTGAATCGCCTTTAGTTTTTCAAGTGCTGCTTTTTCGACCTTCTTAAAGAAATATCCCTCGCGCACTTTGATGGACAACTCCATAATATTCTTCTTAAAAGTTTACCACGGAGGCTGGGGTAAAGTCTAACCACAGTTTTATTGAGCGCTTACGTCACAACTGATACATCATAGCCCATTTCCTCGAACTTTTGACACAAAGCAGTCGCTTGCAAGCAACTTCCGTAATTAATTCCACCACCAAATGTGAGAATATAAATTTTCTTCATTTCAAACCTCTCAAATCACTGATGTATAATCCACTTTGAATTTTGCTTGAAACCTATGCCATTTCATATAATTCCCCATCATAGAGAACATAATATATGTCAGGCCATTAAAAGGAATCAGTGTTATCGTAAAGAGCGCCAAAAACAATGCGTAAAAAGACAATCCTAAAGCATTACGTGCTTTCATCAGCACAAATGTATCCTTATCTACACAGGAGATCCTTTCCTGTTATGTGTGTCGATGGCCGATCGAGATATTTTTCAGGCAATGTAAAAACCGTCTGGCACTGGATACATACCAGATCCGTTCCTCAAAGGGAATACAGAGATACTGGCTGCTGATGTCACTGGCACATTATATTTGTGTCACAGGAACTGGCAAATATCGATCTTTTCAAGATGGATATCATCGAATCTGTAGTGCCGTTCATCAGGAAAAGTAGCCCTATCAACTTTAATAACACCTTCCAAAGTATAGTGCCTAAACAAATCCCAGTCAGAGGAAATCGTATAACTGTTCATTTTACAAATAGAGCCATCCGTCCAATACGCATTGGACGAAAGGAATCCAAACGTTTTTCCCATGCCACATATATTCTTTTGAGCGAGAAACAATTCCGTTAATGTATTCTCTTCTACTATTGTGTCATCATCCATAAGCCAAAAAAACTCATATCCCATCTCATAGGCTTTTTTTAATCCTAAATTAAATCCACCCGCACCTCCTAAATTGGCTCCTGTATTGTAATATAGAATATCCGTTTTATTGTTAACCTCTGAAAGGAAAGCATCACATACTTCTTTAGTTCCATCTGTACTGTAATTATCAACAATCAGAATATCCGAGGGCTCACGAGATGCCAGCAACGCCTCAATACACTCTCTTAACAATTCTTTCCGGTTATATGTCACCACAATGGCACAAATATTAGATTTCATTTGAATCTCCTATCCTACTTATTCCTAATGATGTTAATTCAGAAGATTTTTCTTTAATACTAATAGCTTACAAAATTCGCGTCGGGTTACTGTGGCTTTTCCTGCCTGCCTTGCCATAGAGACAAACAGGTAGAACGTCAGCATTTGGAACGGACACATTGTAATTATAAATTCATATAAGAACACCAGATAAAACGCTATTCTTATCCACTGCTTTCCTCTGGCCATGTTGAAAATCCCCATGAATGCCGATATGCAATATGGCAGAAACAGATAGATCCCGCCGTAGACCAACACCTGCATAGGTGAATTGGAAAAGCCCTGATTATAGCTACGGAAAGAACTCATATATTGCTTAATTGAATCATCATTTCCATATCCATTTCCAAACAGTGGAGCATCCATCCAGGCATGATAGCCGGCAACAAAATCATCCACACGTATAGAACCAGAAACAGTTCCGAGCTTTTGCTCCAACAGAAAACTCAACATAACCAGAGCCACAACAAATGCCGTTGGTACTAAGATCATCTTCAGGGAGAGGCCACATTTAGCTCTCGACTTTGTAAATACATATCTAAGACCTACTACAATAATCAGAGCAGAAACCCCTGTTGTAGAAGTAGTGGAAATAACGGCACCAGCGAATAGCAGGCATCGCTTCCAGTTGAGTTTTTCCCGCATCAGCATTTCATACAAAAATGCGAGAGAAAACACAAAGGAGGCCATGGGGCCTTCAGTGAAAATTGCAGAGTTTCTATAAAATCTGCTCAGAACCAGGCCAAAGAAGTTATCTGCTTGTGTCTCAAAATAAATACCATAGTAACTGGATACTCTCTTCAATTCATCGTTGCCTGTCCATGTCGTATATAGGATACCTGTTGAATGAATTCGCCTCAATAGCGATCCAAACACCCAGAAAAAGAGTGAGACAATCGCAATCACCAAAACAATATTAGTATATTTTTGCATGGTGTCATCAACGGATTCTTCTACTATCAAACAGTACACGATAATAGCCATAAATTGAACAAGGACAGTAAACATACTGCCACTCTTCAACGAGTCTGCCAAATACCATAGGCTCCAATATGCAAGCAAACATGCTATCACAGCAAAGCAATTCAACACTCTATTAAACGATAATTTCTTTCTGGAAATAATACCGCCCGCCACCGATAGTCCCATTAGCAGTTTTACGATACGACCTACAGATGTCAAAGAATCTGTATATAACCAAATTGAGCGAAAGTCCAGAATCACGCACAGAATGAACGCATACTGGAAGACTGTAGTCCAGTTTAAATGAACCCTATGCAGTTCAGGCCTTTTTACCTGAAGCATCGAGTAATCCCTCCTTTCATTGTAGTCAGTAGCAAAAATCGTTACTCCATGGCAAAGATTTATCCCCAATTGGGCATCCCGCCTGGCACAAGAGCAAGCAAATAATAGACTATATAGTTTGTTTTGCGCATAAGACATAGCAGCTTAGACATTTTAAACTTTAACTCGCAACAGGCCGTATAAATATCAGGAGATTCTCTTTTTACATAGTTATCGTAGTCGCGCACTTTCTTACAATTTTCCCTGGAAACTTCGCCAAGCATAAATGTTCGTAGCACTTCTATTGAATACATTGATATTCTTCTAACGATGTATTCAGATGCAGTACATTCCTTCGCATTCTGATCGCTTTCATAAAATCGAATAAGTGCCTTATTAACTTCTACACTATCGCTACAATGTTTAATGCGTGACTCTCTGCTAACACTTTGTCCATCTCTACCTATACGATAGCAGTAGACCGCCTTGTTCATAAACCGAATTGTTTTTACACATATCCATGGTACTGATGCAAAAATCTGGTCTGTATATAGCAAATGCGCTGGAAGTTTTAAGCCCGAATTATGTAAAACTTCTGTTTTATAAGTAATTGTCCACATTCCAAACAGGTTTGTTTTCGGCATTTGTTCAATTGACATGTCTTCATTAAGAGCGCCTAAATCTATTGGGCACTCTTTCATTGTATTAACATCCGCTCCTTTATTCATCGGTGTAATCACAACATCCGCACTTGTTTTCTTCAGCTCAAGAATTAGTTTTTTTAATCCCTCTTTATCAAACCAATCATCACCGTCTAATAGTTTAAAGTATCTGCCAGTAGCCTCCTTAATGCCCAAATTAACCGTTGTACCATAACCGCCGTTTTCCTTGTTAAACAGTCTAAATGTCTGTGGATACCTTTTCTCATACTCGTGCGCAATATTAGATGTTTCATCGATCGATCCATCATTTACAATAAGTACTTCCAGCTCATCCATGATTTCAGGCACAACACAGGAATCCAAGGTTTGGCGCAAATATGGCGCGACGTTGTAAGCGGCGATAGATACAGTTAGTAATTTCATAACGGTGTCTCCTTTTCATATTGTTATTTTTCTCTATTTTAAGATTTTAACCGTTCTTGCAATACCATTTCTAATGCTATATTTCATACTCCAGCCCAAACTTTTCAGCTTACTTCCATCCAGTCTGGCCTTCGTCGCCGTGCTATAGCCTGACTTCTCCAAATCATCTGGCAATTCAAGCACTACTTTCGTTCCGCTAACTTTAGCTATTGCCGCCGCCAAATCTTTCAGCATAATGTCACCTGGTTCGTCAGCAATATTATATGCTTCTCCATTCTCGCCCTTCAGCAGCACAGTCAGCAAGCCAGCAACGGCATCTGCCACATAAGTATAGGAATAGAATTGCGTTCCTGCGCTCTTAAGGATAATGTCCTCCCCGGCGATTCCTTTACGAATAAACTGCGAAATGGCTTTCGTATCAGTCATCAACATAGACGGTCCATAAGACCGTGTGAAGCGCGGAATCACGACATCAAGCCCCTTCTGCTTCTTGTATGCTTGACACAGAGCCTCACCACATCGTTTGCTTTCCGGGTAGCCGGCGCGCATGGTATTGGAATCAATGTAGCCACAATAATGCTCGTCAAAGAACTCCGCTTCTCCACGGTTTTCTCCATAGATTTCATTGGAAGAGGCAAAAGCAAAGCGAGTTGCATTATGCTTGACCGCAAATTCAAGCATATTATTGGTCCCGATAATATTTGTCGTTACCGTTCCAATCGGATCAGTCGCATATGCAACTGGATGTGTGTTGCTGGCCATATGTAAAACATAATCTACAGTATCAGTATCCATCTCCAACGTCGTATTGATGTCGTGGCTAATGAATTCAAAGAGATTGCTTTGCCAATATGGACTAAAGCGATTTTTTGCTTTCTCCACATTTCGTCCTAAAGCATATACCTTGCAGTTAAGCCCATCTTGATTCTTTTGCATGACTACATCAATAAGACAGCTGGCAATCAGTCCACTCGCACCAGAAATCAGGATGGATTTATCCTGCAGCTTTTCCCAAGGCAAATTAAATTCTGCTATGTAATTTATATCCTCTCTGTAAAGGGCATTATCTAAAAATTTCATTCTATCACCATCACTTCCCATCACCAATCCCAGTTACTTCAGCCAGTTATCCTTATCGGATTTCAGATAAGATTTAAACATCTCCAAATCGTCCTTAGTTGTAAGTTTAATATTCTTATCTGAGCCAGCAGCAAAATGCAGTCTCACTCCCAGTTCCACCATCATCGTATTGGTATAAGCGGAGCCATAAATGCCAATCTCTTTCTCGAACGCCTCATGATACTTGCTGTCAAGAAGCCCAAATTTATATGCCTGTGGCGTAGACACTCTGCGAAGCGTCTCACGGGGTATATATTGCGTCGTAGTCGTCTCATCATCCTTGCTCACGACAAAAATCTGCTCATTATATGGCATGGACGTCACAGCATTACCATACTGTTGGCACTTCACAATCACATCGGAAAGTACTGTCTCATCGACCAATGGACGAATACCGTCGTGAATAATCACAATGTCCTCATCTGAGCACTTTCCCTCCAGATTATATACGCCATTCCGAATCGACTCCTGTCCTGCCGCACCGCCGGAGACAATCCATTTCAGCTTTGTGATATTGAACTGTTTTGCATATGCCCAGACAACGTCATGCCAGCCGTCAATGCAGACGACTTCAATTGCATCAATCTGCGGGTGCTTCTGAAAACCTTCCAGTGTGTAAATGAGAACCGGCTTATCATACACATTGATAAACTGCTTTGGGATATCCTGACCCATGCGATGGCCGGAACCTCCAGCGATAATAAGTGCAATGTTCATTCGTTGTTCTCCTTGTTCTTCTTTTATTCTCTCTAAAATACAGTTAATCTCATTCGGCCTTAAATATACTTCTAAGAGATGCAACCATGACCAACATATTAAGCAGGAAATAACCCAAAGTAAACACGTCCATCATATTCAAAACGATAGCCAAGAGCATAATTACCTGAAGGAATCCAGCAACAGAAGTTATATTCAGTGCAAATAGTTTTATGGAGCTATATTCGGATTTATCTTTTACGCTTGATACTTTATTTTCATCTCCGAGAGTTGTTATTGCTTTATGCATAATGAATCTCGGAAAAATCTGAAATACGCCAGACAAGGCTCCGAGTATTACATAAATATCTGCGGTTATCGGCAAAATAGCATCAAGGACTCCCCCGTTATGAGCCGCCGCAACTCCCCAAGCGAAAAAAGAAAGAACCATAGCAACATAACCACTCATTGCATCATAGACACTTCCCAATGGGGAGAATTGCTTTTTGTATCTTGCAATATTTCCATCTACACCATCTAAAAGGTTCCACAGAAAAAAACACCCCCATCCCAATAACATCACAACTGTCGATTTAGCAAAATACATTACAATGAATCCCAAAACAAGAGGTGCAATTGAAATTAGTGATACCGCATTTGGAGTAATCTCCGTGTAGAGAAACGGTATTGTCAATATATACGATAACGGACGCCCAACATAAAATGCAAAATAATCATTTTTTGCGGATTTCCGTTTCTCCTGGCTCATTGTCTTTTGTTCAATTTCTTTTGGTGTGATCATTCCAAATCTCCTCAATATTTTTTGATGATGTACTTACTTCATTCCTGTACAATATTGTTTTATTGACTATTTATTAGCCCATATAGAGCATCAAACACCGTCTGATGTTCCTTACTCACTCTCTTCGCGTCATATCTCTCATGAACTGTGATTTTTCCTCTGTTAATCACGTTGAACCGCAGCCCAGAATCCTCATACAGCCGCATCACTGCGTCACAAGCTCCGGCAGCGTCCTCTGCATCTACAAGGAATCCATTCTTTCCATCTTCGATAATACTCGGAATAGCATCTACCCTCGTCGCCACTACCGGCTTACCAGCCAGCATATACTCAGGGATAGCCAACCCGAATCCTTCCCAGCGAGATAGAAGGAGTGCCACATCAAACAGATCGATATAATCTGATGCGTTTTCTACCCAGCCTGTTATCAGCAGTGAATCTGCAAGTCCGTGTTTTGCTGCGTACTCTTTAACTCTGTTCTGATACGTTCCATCGCCAACGATAATAAAATAGGCTTCTGGAATCTTTTTCTTAATCAGCTTCGCAGCCTTGATGAACACATCGGGAGCTTTCTGCTTTGTAATCCGGCCAACCATTCCGACAATAAAAGCATCTCCCGGAATACCCAAGCTCTCACGGGATACTTCAGTCAGCCCGGCAGCTTCCCGCTGTTCGTACTCTTCAATATCAACGCCGTTCAAAATGACCTGCAGTTTCTCTTCCCCGCAAATTTTCCTGTCCAGCGCAGATTTTTTCTCGGCTTCCGAAATGCAGACAATCTTATCGCAGAACGGAGCCGCAATCTTTTCAATCGCTGTGTATAACATCTGCTTTTTGCGACTGCACTTCATATTAAAAGCCCAGCCGTGCGGGTTGTAGATACATTTAATCCTTTCTCCATCTGCACTCTTCATTCCGATATTCGCCATCCGCGCAATGGCTCCGGCCTTACTGGAATGTCCATAGACAATATCGGGCTTGTATTTCCCGATAAATTTTCTTACTTCCTTTATTGCAGCTAAATCAGATTTCCCGATCTCACGCTGCATATCAACATGCTCAAAGCCATCCGCCAGTCCGTTGTAATCTTCTCCCTTAAAATCATGTGAGCAGACAAGAATATTTTCAAACTTGTCGTGATCCATGTACTTGAAAAGCATCCTTATGTATCTGTCCACACCACCGGCAGCCTGGGCAACGTGAAGAATTCTTATTCTGCGTTCCATCACGCCACCGCCTTTTCAGCGACAGTATAAAACTCACTTTTTACAGTCCTTGTACAAGGGATAAGTACAAATACTAGTTCATAGCAGTACCCCCCCCATTTTGTGGTGCTATGCTGTTATAGAACTTAATATACTTCTCCTTCATAGCCTCTGTGTTATATATATCCAACACATCCTGATACGCTCTCTCTGGCAGTTCTGACGGAAATCTCTTCATCGCTGCCTTTATCTTCTCTGCGTACTCTTCTGCGGTCTCGCAGACGTATCCATTAACGCCATCCTTAATGACGCTCTTGTTGCCCATCGTATTGCTTACCAAGATCAGTTTCTTGATATACATATTCTCGATAAGGCTCATAGCGATGGCTTCGCCGAGGCTGCAGAGGATAAAAGCATCTGCGCCCTTTGCCATTGCAAGGGCTTCCTTACGAGGCTTCCATCCGGTTACTTCCATGTTTGGTGCAGTCAGCTCACTCTCAAGTTCGCCATTACCAATCCACACAAATCTCGCTTCCGGCACTAATTCCGCAATGCGATTAAACAGCTGTGGCTGTTTCTGTACACAGGCGCGTCCCAACGTAAACACCGTGAACTTATCGTTATGTACAGGCTCAATTCCATCAAGAGAAGCAGACAGATCGGCAAGGTTCACACCGGTCTCTATGTAAGCCGTTCTTTTGCAAAGCGTCTTTGCTACTTCATCCTCGCTTTCACAGCAGGTTAGTGTCATGGAGTTCGTTTTTCCGAGAATCTTCTCCATACATTTATACATGACGCTCTTCTTGCCAGGCCCCATAAGAATATGGGAGTAACCGTGTGGAGTATAGACAACTGTGTTATTTTTTCCTTTGTACGCCAGCCGCCCCATACCACCAGCAATAGAGGAATGAAGGTGGATCACATCCGGTTGGACTTTTCTTTCAATAGCCTGCAATTCCCTGATGACTTTAATGTCATTTGGAATGTTCGTCAGACCTTTTTCACTAAAGCTCTTGACCTGAATCAGATGGACGCGCTTATCCAGGAAATCCTTGTAGTTCTTTGGTGTCTGAGGTCGAAGTGAATAGGCAAGATAGACGTCAAAATCGTCCACCATATCATTACACAGTTGTGAGACGTATGTAAAAACGCCGCCACCAAATGCCTCACACACCATCAAAATCTTTTTCATAAGTCACTCCTCATCCTCAAGTCAATTCTTTTTTACTCATCTCCAAAGCTGACGCCACCACAGCGTCCATGTCATAATACTTGTACTCACCGAGGCGGCCGCCAAAGATAATATTCTTTTCACCCTCAGCCAGCTTCTTATACCGGGTATAGAGCGCACCGTTCTTCGCATCGTTAACCGGATAGTACGGCTCATCCCCAGGCTTCCACTCGGAACTGTACTCGCGGCTGATGATAGTCTTGGGCAGGTCATTACCGCTTTCATCCTTGCCAAACTCAAACCATTTGTGTTCAATGATGCGCGTCCACGGCGTTTCCCGATCCGTATAATTCACAGCAGCATTACCCTGGAAGTTCGGCTTATCCAGAATCTCATTTTCAAAACGGACAGACCGGTACTCCAGATAGCCGAGAGAATATCCAAAGTATGCATCGATAGGCCCTGTATAGATGACCTTCTCAGCCAGCGCGTCCAGCTCCTCTTTATGTTCCAGATAGTCCACGCCAAGTCTAACCTCTATGCCTTCAAGCATGTGCTCAACCATCTGCGTATAACCGCCAATCGGGATGCCCTGGTACAGAGCGTTGAAGTAGTTATTATCGAAAGTCAGACGGACTGGAAGCCGTTTTATGATGAAAGCCGGAAGATCTTTGCAGTCGCGGCCCCATTGCTTTTCGGTGTAGCCCTTGACGAGCTTCTCATAGATGTCACGGCCGACAAGACTTATCGCCTGCTCCTCAAGGTTCTGTGGCTCGCCAGTGATCTCCTTGCGCTGCTCATCAATCTTTGCTTGTGCTTCTTCCGGTGTCACCACACCCCACATCTTATTAAAGGTGTACATATTAAAAGGCATGGAGTACAACTCACCTTTGTAGTTGGCCACCGGAGAGTTTGTAAAACGATTAAAGATGGTGAACTGCTGAAGATATCTCCATACCTCAGAATTATTGGTGTGGAAAATATGCGCACCGTACTTATGGAAGTTGATGCCCTCAACCTTTTCCGTATAAATATTGCCAGCGATGTTTGACCGCTTGTCTATAACAAGAACTGACCTTCCGTGTGCTTTAGCCTGCTGCGCAAACGTGGTTCCGTATAACCCAGAGCCAACCACCAAATAATCGTACATAATCTTTACTCCTCAGTATTTCTTTTATTTTTACTTACTTCTCTCGTATCTCTATAATCCACACTGTGGCTATCTTCCACAGTTGCTCTTTTCTGATTTATTGTTACTTATTCGTTGACGATGACAGGTCTGTGATAAATTATCAGTGCCTATTTCCACACAGCTCAATCCCACCGCTTCCTATCACCCACTGAGCGAAAACATGGAAATTTAACGTAACCCCAAGGCCGCTGTACCCATATTCCTTGACACCAATAGGTCTATGCTAAATTTTCTGTATCCGGAAATGTCCTCCTACAGTGGACATACATCATCGCAACGTCTACAATGGTCTGTGATAAATCTATTGAAACCCGTTCAGTGCCTCTTTATCATCATCGCTTCTTCTTCATAGGTCTTTGCAATATTATCAGTGCCCGTTTCCTCAGAAATGCCGTATTCAAGCCATTTTCCACACTCTCTACATTCTCCGCATGATAACCACACGCGCTCGACCAACCTCGATATGATAGCTACACAATCGGGAGTCTGTGCTAAGTTTCACGTTCCAACAGAACGTGATAGCAACATAAAGTCGTGTCTATGCTAAATTTCGCGTTTTTGTTCGTCTCTGGCGGACACCATGATAGCAACAGATACTATAGTTCATGAGAACTTTCACGTTAATCGACAAGTGTCTATTTTCGTATACCCCTCTACGGTATTCCTTTTTACCATGATTTAAACCGTAATCATGGCCCACGAATCAGGCACTGAAAATTTTGCGTAGACATTAGTTAATGCCACAATAACGTAATCCATTCTAAAAAATCGGGCCAGACATTACTGCGGCACCAAAAGTCTTCTCTCCTCACATCGCTCCATCATTCCTAAACACCCCCACAACCGTTTTCCACAGTATCTTCAAATCCAGTCTCAAACTCCACTCATTGATATACTCCGTATCCAGTTTCACCACTTCCTCAAAGTCCGTAATGTTGCTTCTTCCACTTACCTGCCACATTCCAGTCAATCCCGGTCGGAAGGCCATCCTTGCTCTGTGATGTGGTTTATACTGTTCCCATTCATCGAGTGTCGGTGGTCTGGTGCCTACGAGGCTCATGTCGCCCATCAAGACGTTGAAGAACTGCGGGAATTCATCCAGGCTTGTTTTTCTGATGAATTGTCCGATCCCGGTCTTTTTTCTTCCGTCCGGCAGAACTTTGTTGCCGATGATCCGGGGATCGAAGTCCAGTTTGAACATCATGCCGTCGCTGATCTTATTCTGGGACATGAGTTCTTTTTTTCGGGCTTCGGCGTCCATGTACATGCTTCGGAATTTGTACATCTTGAATTTTCTTCCGTTTCGGCCGATTCTCTCCTGGGAGAAGAAGATTGGACCTGGGGAGTTTATGTATATAACCGGGCCAACTGTGATCATGATCAGCAGAGTGATCAGGCATCCTACAAGTCCTCCGGCAATGTCCATCATTCGTTTGACAGTCAGTTTCGAGGAATCTGCATAGTTCATGCTTGTGGTGATCACTATATAAGTGCCTATTTTTTCTACCTGCCGGCGGCCTGACGGCCGAGCTCCGGATTTCGTGATTCCTGTATGTACAGTGATTCCCATCTCTATGAAAGCATCAACAAGTTGATCAGGATATTCGTTTTCATCACAGGGAGGGATAAATACTTCGTCTATCCATTCACCGCAGGCAAATTCCACCACATCTTTTTGATCTGCTACAATGGGAATTCCGTAAATTTCGGTTCCCGTAAGATCTGTGTCCAGAGATACTGCTACGATTCTGGAATATTCCAGACAGTTCTGTGATACCGTCTGAAGTGTTTCCCGCAGAATCCTTTCAGGTGCAAGGATCAACAGGGATTTTTTCTCTGTATTAAATTCTTTTTTCTGAAGGATTTTCTTCCAGATCAGTCTGGCAGCGTAGGATATCGCAATATAGAACGGAACCATGATATAATAGGAAAATCTTGAATAGATACTTCCCATCTGTGTTGTAAACAGGTAAAAGGCTGCTACCAGTTCTACCAGTATCACATGTTTACATGTAGCCGTCAGTTCATCGAAATAGCCTCTTTTCAATACATTTTTGAAAGAATCTGATACGATTTCCACAAAGAAATCAATAAATAGAAATGCGATTGCAAGGATACGGTAATCGCTGTCTGTGTACGGATTACTTATCCCGAAGCGAACGATATACGAAACGATAAATGCCAGCTGCATGCACAGGACATCAATCAGCATAAAGTCGGCATGTTTTGTCCATCCTCTTCCTTTTTTTCTATACATACTCCCTGTAACTCCCTGATAAATATTTTTCTTTTCTCTTCCTATTTCCAATCCATTCCTATACTGTCCAGCTGTCTGATCCGTTCTTCCCCCAGAACCATTCCGCTGGATCCGGGATGTTTCCGTTTGGACCGTATATTTGATATCCATCTGCCCAGCTTTACACCATTTACGGAGTATGACAGCGGAATGTTCAGGTTTCCGTGTGCTTCGTAATAGCTTCTCGCCAGTGCATATTTCTCATTCCACTGTCTGGCTGTTTTTTTCTCTGTTTTGAATCCTATCTTTTTGAGACGTTCCATCTGCTCCTCTGACAAGGGAGTCCGTTGTGGATTTTCACCGGATGTCTGACGGCTGATATCAGAAAGCCATCTTCCAAGAGGGATTCCATCCTCTGTGATATATTTCGTCATTACTTCAAGGTTTCCATGAATTTGGTAATACTCCTCGGCTGCCTTGAAATATTCCTCCCACTTCTCAGTATTTCTGTCCCAGATCATGCCCAGTGCGGCAAGCTGTTTCTGCTGTTCTTCTGTAAGTGTCTGATCCAGACCTTTTGTTTTTACTTTTGCCCGCAGGTTGCTGATCCATCTGCCCAGTTTGAAACCGTCAGATGTTTCATACCTTGCTTTAATATCCAGATTTCCATGTTCGCTGTAATACGTCTGTAATTCTGCCAGGGCTTTCTTCCAGTTCTGGTCTTTGGTGTCCCAGATCATACCGATCTCATTCAGTTTTCTTACTTTCTCTTCTGTCAGGTTTCCGGTTACTGTGCCGGAATAAACTCTGCGCTGGGTCTGTATCCAGCTCCCAAGGGTAAGTCCTGTTGAAGTGACATAGCTTTTGGGAATCCTGAGATTGCCATTTTCCTGGTACCATTGTCTGGCTGCAAGGTAATAGGTTTTCCATGCAGAGCTTAAATTTGTCTGCAGTTTCTGAAAAAGCATTCTGCAGTCTTTTGTTTCATCTATGATCCGGAAGTGATCACTGAAATGCGGACCTTTTCCATATGTAGTCGGAAACAGCACCATTGCTTCTTCCAGTTCTTTTTTCAGACAGTCAATGCAATAGAGACTGTCGAAATTGTTGACCAGGTCAAAGATAACCGGTGTTTTTTCCGATCCTGCCGAAAGCGCACGGCCAATCTGCTGCAGATAAATGATCGGAGAGACTGTCGGACGTAACAGGATCACGCCGTCTACATCATCCACATGAATTCCCTCATTTAACATGTCAATACAGAAAAGCAGTTTCAGGTGTTTACTGTCATCTTTTTTGAATTCTGTAAACTCTCTGCCTGTGGCAGCATCACTGTAAAATGCAGTGTATACATGTGGACTGGGGTCGACCTGTCGAAACCATGTGCTGACCTGTTCTTTCATCTCGTCCATATGTTCTTTGTCAGAGCAGAAGACAATGTATTTGCCATTTTTCTTTGTCATGTGTTTCTTAAACACTAGTTCCAGACCATCTGCGTGTTCCAGCGCACGGCGCAGCTGTTCAAGCAGCTTCTGGTTTTCTGTGATCAGTCCCTGATTCGATAAAGTCCGGATACGTTTTTTTAACTGTTCCAGTTCTTTTTGATAGGAATACATGGCTATCACGTATTTGGGTTCCGGCAGAATCTCACGGACAATTGCTTCTCCAAGAGTCATTTCAGAGGCAATTTTTCCGTCAAAAATCTCTTCTGCCATGTTCCTCTGATTGTCCAGATACCGTATATTTGTCGCAGACAGACCGAGACGCTTTGCATTTGGATATGTATCTAGAAGTTTTCTTACACTCTTTCCCCATTCCTGCGCGCCACAGCGGTGAAATTCGTCCAGAATGATATAGTCTGGATGCAGGGTTTCGATGCTGTCTTCGTTCTTCATCAGACGGCTGTAGGACATAAACTGAATGTTTGGAAATTTCATATTCAGTTTTTCCAGCTGAGTCTGATAGATGTATTCACTTGGTGACAGCCACAGAAAATGTTTTGATGGATTTTCTTCTGCCAGCTTGAATGCGATCAGGGATTTCCCTGTGCCTGTGGGATGAATGACTGCTGCCATTTTTTCCTTTTCCAGCATGGCTGTAACTGCCCTGTATGCCTGCTGATTGTGTTTGAAAAGATGTATGCTCATTTCCTGTATCCCTCCCAGAGGTACGAAGCAGGAGGAAGTTTGATTTCGCAGATTGTTTTAATCTGCGAAATGGGCACATACGCGCCAACCTCCCCAATTTTATTAAATTTCTTATCAAATCACTGCTAATATAATATGCTGATTAAGCTATTTTGTCAATAAATGGCTATTTATTTAGTACATTATAACATAAACTGACCAATTTATTTAGTGCTTTTTGTAAGAAAATCAATCTGACTGCTGGAAAGTATCTCCATTACGGGTCAGAATCGTGGTCAGGAGCCCTAGAAAGGAGTTTTTTATTTTGGCAAGACGAGGAGAAAACATACGAAAAAGAAGTGACGGCAGATGGGAAGGCCGATATCTGATCCATATAAATGGAAGCAAAAAATATCGTTCCGTATATGCCTCTTCTTATAATGAAGTAAAACAGAAACTCTTTAACAGCAAGAAAGAATCTGAGATTACTCTGCTCTCCCAAAAAGAGCAGACAGCTCCCCTAAACGGCAGTGCTGATATGAGTCTTGATGAAATCGGTCAGTTGTGGCTTATCTATATTAAGGATAATCGCAAGTACTCCACCTACAGAAAATATGCCAACATCTATGACATGCATATCCGGGATACTTTTGGCAGTCTGACAGCAGACGAGATCAGCCTGGAAATCATAGAGAAAGCCCTGCCAAAGGAGATATCCGCCAGTCTATATAAAAGTATCTACTGTGTACTGAATCAGATTTTATCTTATGGAAATCGATACTGCGGCACTCCGAAAATTCATTTAAAAACAGAAAAGCTACGGACAGTTCCCAAACCTGTGCAGACAATAAATGCTACAGACCAGCAGAAGCTATGCCGCTATCTGCTCTCGGATCTTGATTCCTGTAAGCTTGGCATTCTGATATGCCTGTATATGGGACTGAGACTCGGGGAAATCTGTGCCTTAAAGTGGGAAGATATCGATTTCCAGAGAAAAACGATTCATATTAACAGGACTGTCCAGAGGATTCAGGTCGGGCAGGAGGATAAGAAAACGATTCTGTATGAAGGACTTCCCAAAACTCTCTGCTCTGTCCGTGAGATCCCGATTCCGGAATTTCTCTTTCCACTTCTTCTCTCTTGTAAGGACGATGGGATTTATGTGTTGAATAAATTTTCTCCGATGGAACCACGTACTTACCAGTATAAGTTTTATTCTTATCTGAATAAAGCATATATAAAGAAGTCTCACTTTCACGCACTGCGCCATACATTTGCGACAAACTGCATCAGTAACGGGGCTGATGTTAAGAGCGTCAGTGAAATGCTTGGTCATTCTAATGTAAATATCACTTTGAATAAATATGTCCATCCATCTATGGATACCAAGCGGAACATTCTGGATTCGCTTTCTTCTATCTCATCTATAAATGGTCAGATCAGTGGTCGGATCATTTCTTAACCTTTGATCTCATGCACGTTTCCGGTGCCCATTTCGCAGATTAAAACAATCTGCGAAATCTCTGTACGTGAGTAGTCCATCCGGCGTTTTTCAGATGCGCGGATGGATTTTTTCTCTGTCATTTTAGAACTATTTGTTCTTTTTATTATATTATACTCTGCTCTTTCACGCAAGTAAAATATCAGACAGTTATCGTCCTATCGTTCCTGCCATGGACATGATTTCTAAAATATCTCTGTATAAATAAAATACCCGCCGCGGAAGATATTATGCATATCTGTCCACAGCGGGTGTTTTATAAATTTTCGAAAATCACATCGAATCATCCGGATGATTGTCGATTTATGTTCGAAATCAAAGCAAAAATATCACATTATTTGATAATATTGTTTGAATATATTTTGAAATAAGTATATACTAATAGAAAATGAATTTGGAGGGATAATTATGCTGATAGAATTCAGGTTCAAGAATTATAGATCATTTCGTGATGAGGCGACGCTATCTATGGAAGCAACGGGGCTTGGCCCCTTCAAAAAGAGCTTGATTTCATATGGTTCGTTGAACTTATTACCGAGCGTTGCTATATATGGAAAAAATGGTGGAGGTAAAAGTAATGTAATTCGGGCGTTTTGGCTGGCTGTGCAATTCATTAAAAATGCGCAAAGAACACAGCACGAAAACGCAAAAATACCAGTAATACCATTTGCTTTAAATGATTATTCTGAAGATGAACCAACAGAATTTGAATTTATCTATACTTTAGACGGAATTAAATACTGGTATTCCTTTGCCGCAACGAAGGAAAAGATATATAAAGAATATTTATACCACGCACCAAAAGGACAAAAAGCGTTAGTTTTTAAAAGAGAAAATCAATCATTTATTTTTACAGAGGAAAAGGCAAAGAGAAAGTTAATCAGCGAAACCGTTGCATCGAATCAGTTGTTCTTTTCGTTGGCTTGTACAATGAATGACGCTATTTGCGCAACTGCAATGAAGTGGTTTCGGGAATTGCTTTATTTTTCAAGGGATTATTCAGATATTCCTAAACAGCTGTTGGATTATTCTAATGATGCCAATATGCTGCAGGCGATTTCGGATTATGCCAAAGCTGCGGATCTCGGTATCGAAAGTATGCAATTTGAAATTGACAGTAAGGAAATTAAGGACAATCTAAGTTTTCCCGAGAATATACCAGACGGTATAAAAGCAGCCTTGATTCAGTTTATGCATATTCTGGCAGATACGTCGAGCAACTCAGAAACAAGATTAAAAATGAATGAGGTTAAAGCAATATCGAAACATCAGGGTATCAATGCTAATGGAGAAGCGTTTTTATACCCGTTAGAATTATCGGATGAATCAGACGGAACCAGAAAACTCATGTCTATTGCACCTGCAATCGAGTCAGCACTGAAAAAAGGCGGAGTTCTTATCGTTGATGAAATTGAAAAAGAACTTCATCCAATGTTGGTAGATTTTGTTGTGGCAAAATTCCAGAGTAAGCAGTCTAACCCAAAAGGAGCGCAGCTTATCTTTACGACTCATAACACGGAACTTATGAATATGGAAATCCTGCGTAAGGATCAGTTGTACTTTGCAGACAAAAGCAATGAAGATGGGATATCAGAGCTTTATAGTATTAGTGGATTAGGTACCAGAACTACAGAAAATATCAGAAAGGGATATTTGCTTGGTAAATATGGTGCAACTCCTGATATTGAGATTGAGGAGGTGGAATAATGCCTCGTAAAGTAAAATCTGCCAAACCACTAATCTATGTATTTTGCGAAGGTGAAAGTGAACAGGCATACACTGATTATTTAAAAAAGACTTTCTCGGATGTTGCTGTTTTAAAAAGGCCACCAGATACAGGACTGTTTGAAGAAGCAGAAGCAAAGTTTTCAAAATCTCCCAAATATAAAAACAGCATAGATGTAACAGATGAAATATGGTTTTTTTATGATGTAGAAGAAAAGGATATTCCAAAATGGAATGATAGATTTACGATTATAAAGAAACTTCGTAAATTGAGAAAAAAACAAGGAATACGGGTAAGATTACTAATGACTAGTGGATGTATTGAGTATTGGTTTATGTTGCATTACAAATACTATACTCCGAAACTCATTACCGTTCCTGAAAAGGAAAAGGTTATTAATGAAGTTAAAAAATTAATCCCAACTTACGTAAAAGGAAATTCTGCGGCAACAGAGAAGATTGCAGTCAATTATCAAAAAGCAGTAGAAAATTCAAAGAAAACTGTAAAAGCATTATTGCCAGATGGACTGCCGGGAATAGATGATACAGATGTCAGAAATCAATGGTTAAATACAAAGAGCGTCACATTTTCTAATGTATATGAAGCAATTGAATTTTTACAAAACTGTGGATAAAAATGTATCGTAGCATTTGAGTCAGACTCGATGATAGGAAAGGGGCTGTCTATTTCCCGACAGCCCCTTTCCTATAAAAAGAGCTGTCCGCCTCGAATGCAGATTTCTACATCCGAAATTCAGACAGCTCTCTGAATTACTCAGATAGAGTAATATTTAATTTCTTAAATTTCAGCCAGTTTCAGCAGATCCGGGATCTTGGATTCCCAGCCAAGTGCCATGATATGTACACCCTGACAGTATGGCTTGCACTCTTTGATGATACGTGCAGCGATCTCAACACCTGTGATACCTGCTTTTGTCTTTTCTTTGTCTGCTTTCAGTTCCTCGAGCATTTCGTCCGGAACATGAATGCCGGCAACATTATTGTTCATGAATTTAGCCATTCCAGCGGACTTAGGAATAATGATACCAACCTGTACAGGTTTTCCGAACTGTTTTGCTTTTTCCATGAATTTGATGAATTTCTCCGGTTCAAATACTGCCTGTGTCTGGAAGTATTCTGCACCTGCAGCTACTTTTCTTTCCATTTTTGCAAGCTGTGCGTCAACGGAATCGCTGCATGGAGATACAACAGCACCCTTGGAGAATTTCGGAGGTTCGCCAACCAGTTCGTTTCCACCAAGATCCACACCGGATTCCAGAAGCTTCACTGTGTGAAGAAGGGATACGGAGTCAAGGTCGAATACAGGTTTTGCCTGTGGGTGGTCACCCATCTTTGTATGGTCACCTGTGAGGCAAAGGACGTTGTCAATGCCCAACATTGCAGCGCTGAGAAGATCAGACTCCAGAGCGATACGGTTTCTGTCACGGCATGCAAGCTGGAAAATAGGATTCATGCCTGCATCCTTGAGAACCTTACACATTGCAAGAGATCCAAGACGCATAACAGAAGACTGGTTATCAGTTACGTTAACTGCATGAACATCCTTGAGGTATGTTTTTGCTTCTTCTACCAGCTCATCTACGTGGATTCCTTTTGGCGGTCCTACTTCTGCAGAAACTACAAATTCACCACGGTCGAATAATTCTTTCATTTTCATTGTACATTGCTCCAATCATTATAATCTATTTTAATTCATCGTCTGTTGCAAAGTTATGAATCTGTGTCGGACATTTCAGCGCGTCAAGGCGTCCGATCTCTTTCAGACGTCTGTAGATGCGTTCCCATCCACATTCCATTTCGCTGTCCACTTCACATTTACCGTTCTTGGAACCGCCGCACTGTCCATTCACAAGGCTCTTTGAACATGCTGTGATCGGGCAGATTCCGCCTGTCAGGTTCAGGTAGCATTCACCGCACTGGTCACATTTGTACTCTAACGGTGTCACGCCCTGGAAACCTGGTACCGGGTATGTATCGCAGGCTGCACAGACCATCTTATCTTCCAGATATTCTGAAACGGTCTGTACACCAACACCGCAGGAGAATACCAGAACCAGATCTGCTTCCTGGATCTTGCTCATATGTTTCTTAAGACGTAATTCCATATTTTCCGGATTACAGATGTAATCAGTTGTCATGATTCCTGTCACATTTCCTTCAGCTGCAAGTTCCTTCTGAAGTCGGGCAGCCTCTTTTTCCGGAAAACGAACTTCTTTACATCCATGACAGTTGATAATGAAAACTTTCTTTCCGGCTGTCAGTGATGTAATCGCTTCTTTTGCTTTTAACTGGGTAATCAACATATTACTTCATCCCCCTTACTGCATTTTTTCCGGCTTTGATACTGTTAATGATCGGAATCTTGGAAGAACAGATATACTGACAGCATCTGCACTCAACACAATCCATAACGTTCATGTCTTTCATGCCCTGCCAGTTCTCGTCTTTCGCATATTTCACGAAATACAGAGGTGAAAGTTCCATCGGACAGACATCTACGCAGCGTCCGCACTTGATACATGGCTGTTCTTTTGTCTCATCCGGTTCAACGGCAATAATACCATTGGAGCCTTTCATCATCGGTACATCCAGTGTGTTCAGAGGGAATCCCATCATTGGTCCGCCCATCTTAACCAGAACATCGTCATCTGTAAATCCGCCGCAGTAATCGATCAGCTCTCTTACGCTTGTACCGATCTTGATAACGAAGTTTCCAGGATTCTTGATCTTCTCGCCTGTTACTGTAGCAACACGCTCAACCAGAGGCATTCCTATCTGGATCGCATCGGAGATTGCTTTTACTGTACTGATATTATCTACTACAACGCCGACATCTGCCGGAAGACCGCCGCTTGGAACAATTCTTCCCATAACACGCTTAATGAGAGTTTTCTCAGCGCCCTGCGGGTATTTGGTTCTTGCAACAAATACTTCCATGTTTCCGATGTCAGCAACTTTTTTCTGCATTAATTCAATGGCATCCGGCTTATTGTCCTCGATAACGATGATACCCTTCTCGGCACCTGTTGTCTTAAGGACTGCTTTCAGGCCAAAAATAATGTCATCTGCATACTCAAGGAGTACTCTGTGGTCTGCTGTTAACAGAGGCTCACATTCGCATCCGTTGAGAAGGATGGTATCTACCGGTTTTGCAGGTTTAAGTTTGACACAGGTCGGGAAACCTGCACCGCCCATACCAACGATTCCGGCTTCACGAATGATATCAATGATCTCATCCGGAGTAAGATTGTCAAGATCACCATGTGGCTGTACGGATTCGTGCAGAGTATTTTTTCCATCCGATTCAATAACAACAGCCATCACTTCGCTTCCGCGTGTGCCATGCATACGCGGTTCAACAGCAACTACGGTTCCGCTTACGCTGGAATGTACCGGAGCACTGATAAATCCGGCAGCTTCACCGATCTTCTGACCAACTTTTACAGTGTCACCAACCTGAACGATCGGATTAGCCGGTGCGCCCAGATGCTGTGACATGGAGATTACAACTGTCTTCGGATCCGGGAATTTCTTCAGAGCGATATGCTCACTGAATTCCTTACGTTCTGACGGATGAACACCGCCATAATATCCGTCCAGTCTGTCTTCTCTGATGGACTTCACATAGTCGTTGATCACTTTGAAATTAACTTTGGAGAAATCACGAACCTGTACAGGCTGGTTTAAGAATTCTTCCAGACGTCCCTGTTTTGCAAGTCTCTGGTAAATCTTCTCCCATGCACAGTCTTTATTCGGATCTACTTCGCATTTTCCATTCTTTGCTCCACCGCACTGTCCATTGACAAGACTCTTTGAACAGTCAACGATCGGACAGACACCTCCGGTAATGTTCAGATAACACTGCGCACATGCGTCACAGCTCTTCTTGGTAAGTGCCATGCCATGATGACCTCTGTAGTTAAGGGTGTTGCTTGCAGCAACTACCGGCTTACCTGCCAGATCCGCAACAGTCTGAATACCAAGGCCACAGGAAATTACTACTACATTCTCTGTACCTTCCGGAATCAGATCCTGTAATTTTCTTTCTGTGTGCATCTTGTTGCATAAGAAATCAAATTTCGCACTGCCTGTAACGTTCTTTCCCTGATCTGCAGCGAATTTCAGGAATTCGTCACAATCCGGTTCGTCAACAGTTTCAAATTCTTTGAAACATTTGTTGCAGGCAATCACAAACAGGTTGTCCTTACCGTCAAGCACTGATGCAAGTTCATCACTGCTTTTCAGTTTGTACTTAGTATAGTTTTCCAATTGCTCACCTTCCTCACGATAAAATTTTATCCTTATGATATCTGTTCTTATCCGTTCCCTCCATCTCTGCACTCAAAAAAGGGCTAATAAAACCAGATAAATAAGTTCAATACATATACCTTATTAAATGTAACATAAAATGCACATTTTATCCAGTTTTATTAGCAAATTTTATAAATTTCTTCTATGATTTCATCCTAAAATTCTATGAAGTGCAGATATTTGTACTGTAAAGGATGTGGAATCAGTAAATTGTATACAATATACCATATTCTATATCAACTATGACGCTTCAGCACCTTCACCGTTACAATCTCAAACTCAAATCTTTAGAAATCGCCTTCGGCGATGAGCAAATAAATGCTAATGCAAACTTCACAAAGATATCTAACGTAGGATTTTACACCCTGATGGGCTGGAGTCAAACGGATATTCGTAACCTCCGCAGGGGACTTACTTGATTCGGTTAAAATGCATTTTTTTTGAGGATTATTATAAAACCTGCTGAAAAGTTCTTAACTTTTCTCAGCAGGTTTATTATAAGTACTTTCTGTTTTCGTCAAAAGCATTAGAGCGTGTTTGAAAAAGGCTTTCTGCAAGATGTGCGTCACAATTTGTGGTATATTTTGTCCGGATGAAGGCACCGTAGCGGGCTACGGCAACTGAATTCGGGCAAAATATACCGCAAAGTGGGGCGTGCAGATTGCGGGAATGATTTTTCAAACACGCTCTAGCGCATTCTCTCCAGATTTTCCAGAATTATATCTGCGCTGATTGGTTTGGCAATATGAGCGTTCATACCCGCCTTGATTGCCTTTTTACGGTCTTCTTCAAAAGCATTGGCAGTCATCGCAATGATTGGTATATTTGCGCATTTCGGATCATTCAATGTACGGATTTCCCGGGTTGCGGTATATCCATCCATCTTAGGCATCTGAATATCCATGAAGATCAGATCATATTTTCTGCCTTCTGCAGATGACATGATATTCACAGCATCTGTACCATCCTCAACGCAATCCACATCCAGACCAATTTCCTCCATGATTGCTGTTGCGATTTCCCGGTTCAGCTCATTATCCTCTACAAGAAGAACTTTTTTCCCTTCATAACGCCTCTGGATTTCTGCCCGGATCTTCTGCTTTTCATTCTTAAGGGGCTCTCTTTGCTCCAGATCAGGTTCCTCCTTCACAGTCATCTCTGATATTTCACATTCAAGCATAACCGTAAACTCCGTTCCCCTTCCAACTTCGCTTTCAACCTGAATCGTACCGCCCAGCATATCCACAATGTTTTTGGTGATTGCCATTCCGAGACCGGTTCCTCCTATTCCATTCTCCGTAACGGTATGTTCTCTTGTAAATGATTCAAACACCTGCTCCCTGAATTCCGGCGACATCCCGATTCCATCATCCTTCACACTGAATACCACTGTTGTACATCCGTCTCTTCTGCATGGTTTCTCAGAAACACGAATGTTAACCGTACCCCCGACCGGTGTAAATTTCACAGCATTACTGCTGATATTCAGAAGCACCTGCGTCAGGCGCAGCTTGTCGGTAATGATATCTTCATGGAGTACATCCTGTGTATCAATATACAGCTCCTGCTGTTTAGAATGTACAGATTCCTGTATAATTGTTTTTAAGTCATGCAGGATATCCGGCAGGTGTACAACTGTATATTCAATCCGTACGGAACCGTTCTCGATTCTGCTCATATCCAGCACATCATTTATCAGGCTGAGCAGATGCTGACCGGATATATGGATTTTTTTCAGATAATCCAGAACAAGCTCCTTATTGTCAATATGTGTTGTCGCAAGCGCAGCAAATCCAATGACCGCATTCATCGGCGTGCGGATATCATGAGACATATTATTCAGAAACACAGTTTTCGCCCTGTTCGCATGTTCTGCAGCCGCAAGTGCATTTCTCAGATTCCTATCCTGCGCAATCTCACGTTCTTTTTCTTCTGTCACATCACGATTCGCAACCAGAACTGTACACAGTTTCCCATCTTTATCATATCCCTGTGGCACAATGATCATTGTCATCCATCTTTCATCCACTGTCCGGGCTGTAAAACTCAGCGTTTCACGTTCTTCCAGACGCTTTGCCACCGTACTTATATCGACAAATTTCCAATATGCCTCCTGAAATGGCTCTGCAATCACCTGCCTTATAAGTTCTTCCTGATGCGCTTTGGAAAGCATATCCCCTTTTTGATCCGGCTTCATATTCTCTGAAGATTTCAGGATTTCGATTTCCTCTGTTTTTAGATTCACAAGAGAAATAGAAGCATATGCATGCCCCAGTGCATTGATCACCCGAAGTCTTTTCTGGTCCTGAAGGATACTTCTCTTTTCTGTTCTGCTCCTGCTCACTCGGTAAAGTAAGAAAAGAAGCAGCGCAAGCAGCACATAAATCACACATATAATATTTCGTGTGATGTACACCTGACTTTCCGGGAAAAAGATATATGCATCGTAGTCTTTGATCTTCTCCCGACGTCCGAACCAGTTTCCTGTCTCTGAACGAAGATGGACAATTCCATTCTCATCTGCCTCAAATTTATTTTTATACTGACTTTTTGCTTCTTCTATAGAGCGGGCAGTCAGCTCCTGTCTGTTTGTACTGACAACCTTATCATCATCACAGATCACAACACTTCCATTCATCTCAAAAGGAACGTCAGAAAATAACGATGCCATCGTCAGATCTCCGTTAAGCTCATTTACTTCCTCCCTCTGCGCATATGTGATCAGGATACCTGCTGCATCCTGTCTTGCCACTGCCGCAAAATCATAGATCTTTCCTTTATTTCTCAGACGGGTGGTATAAGTCTTTTCCGGATGCTCTGCAATATCACGTACATAATCACTTTTGATCAGCTTCTGCCACAGCGGCATAGTATCTCCATCTTTTGCATTCTGTTCTGTCACTTCCAGATTCTGATCCAGTACAAGAATTCCTGTCAGACGCTGTTCCCTGGCATATTCGTCCAGCATTTCTGTACTGAGATTTCCCTCCTGTTCTATGACTCTGCTTAATTCTGTTGTTTTGTCCAAAAGACGTACCAGGCTTTTCACCTGATCATTGGTGTTATAAATCTCATAACTTTCAATTCGGTTTTTTACAAAATCAAAGGTCTCATCCAGAGTACTGTTCAGCTTGTTATTATCTCTCGCTGTCAGCAGAAGAAAAGTCAGTATTCCGGAAAAAATCAAAATAAACACAAGCAAACATGCATTTCTGTCGACCCTCTTTTTCTTCTGTTTCTGCGGTATCTGCCTTCTTATCTGTCTGCTCATTTACTTTCTCCTCCCGGCAGAGTTTCGTCCGCATCCAATCCGTATTTTGTAACTATTTTTTCTGTAATCCCTTCACTTTGCATCTCTGTAAGCGTTTCTGTAAGCTTTTCTGCCAATTCTTCGTGAGTTCCTTTTTTGAAAGCAATTCCAAGTTCTGATTTATAAGGACTTTCCTCCAGCATACGGTAAGCGCCCTTGCCATCCTGTATCAGACTGCCAAGCATTGCCTCATGTCCCGCAATCGCATCTGCATAATTTTTTCTAAGTGCAGCATAAAGCTCATTCGGCGAAGAAAAACAATTCACCTGTTCTGCCTGCGGAAGATCTGATTCTATATTATGAAGAAAGAGATCTTCTGCTTTTGTGGTCGCCTGAACTGCAATCCTCTTCCCTTTCAGATCCTGAAGTGTCCGGATTTCACTCTCGGCTCTTACAACCACCATCTGACGACTGTACATATACGGTCCTGCCCACTGATATTTGTCTTCTCTTTCATTCATGGAATAGCAGCTCCACAGACAGTCTATTGCTCCATCTGACAGAAGTTTCTCTTTGTCTTCCCAGATGATCTTCTCAAATTCAGGCTGATATCCCAGCCTCTGAAAGGCTTCCTCTGCAAGTTCCACATCAATACCTTTATACTCGCCATCACTCGTCTGATAGCTGTAAGGTTCAAAATAATCTATTCCGATAACAATCTCCGGCAGTTCACTGTCCGATGTTTTCTCTTTCTTTATTCCACATCCTCCCGGTATAAGGCTGCCTGCCAGAAGAAGTGCTGCAATACAAATTCTTTTTCTGCGGGTATGGGAGTCATTCTTTCGATTTTTTCTCATATCCAGTTCCTTTCCATTTATTACTGTTTCATAACCTGCGTGTCAGAACCATCTTTCCTCAATTGAAACAGAGGGCTTATCCGATTCGGATAAACATCGAAACGATGCAAAAAAAGTTCCACGTAAAAAACTTTTACAGGAACTTTTTTCATAGTCATCTCAGGTTTTTGACTGATCTGCCTATAAATCTGTCAACAAAACTTCTGATACATATTATACATTTCATATACTTTCATGTCTACAATTATTTACTGCTCTGAAGTATAAAAAACACGTTACTGTTCACAGTAACGTAGCCAAAATTCATTCCAGATTGCCTGCGGCAATGGAATTTTGAATAGGACCTGCTGATTGCGGGAATACTTTTTTATTTCCAGTCAGAAGCAAGGCATACAGGTACCGGATCCTGAATTTCCATTCTGTCAGGTTCTACCAGGCAGTCATAAGCCAGAATATGCACTCCTGCCTTTTTCGCCTCCTGCAGGGTTTCTCCAAATTCCCGATGAGTCTCCCAGTTGGGCTCAAACCTGTCAACTCCCTTCATCTGGATCACCAGAAGCAGATAAGCTTCGTATCCTTCCTGCATACAATGGATCAGCTCTTTCAGATGCTTCACACCTCTTTCTGTAGGTGCATCAGGAAATCGTGCTATATTGTCAGATTCCAGAGTGACACCTTTCACTTCTATAAAAGCCTTACGTTTCTCTGAACAGACGTAAAGATCAAATCTGGAATTTCCATAGGTCTTCTCCGGCGTTACCTGAACTTTTTCCGCAAAAAGATGTCCTGCCTTTACCCACTCCAGTGCTGCCTTATTGGGAATCTGAGAGTCCATATTGATCAGGCCCCTGCCCTCTTTATTTACACAGACCAGATCATAGGCCGTCTTTCTCGCCGGATTACTGCTCCTTTCCAGAAAAACCTGTGTACCCGGGATCAGAAGCTCCCTGCACCTGCCTGTATTCTTTACATGAACCGTTTCCACCTGCCCATTGATCTCCACATGTGCAATAAACCGATTAGGACGATCTATGAAACGGCCCTCTGTGATATGTTCGTACTTCATTTTTTCTGCTCCTCTTTACGCATTGTATACATACCATAGCATGTTTTCCTCATATCTACAACATTTTCACTTTAAGAAACTTTTGTCTTATTTTGCCTATGTTTTTGTACCTGTGTTTTGAAAAAAATTCATTCCGTTTTTTCATTTCTGTGCTATAATGTTCCATCATAAAAATATCCGATAAAAATGAGGTGAAACAGGTGAAGAAAAAAAATCTTGTGCCTCTTATCGTTTTTTTACTGAGCATGTGCCTTGTTGGTTTCATCGTATACAAAACAGACACTCACGAAAAATGGCAGAGACGCACAACCGCACAATTAAATGTATCAACCTACGGCGAACGTATTAAAAATGAAATTACAAATGGAATTGCGATCACAGATGCTCTGAAACAGGTTCTGATCAGTGGAAATGGAGATATCAAGCAATTTGATACGATTGCAGAAAATCTTATATCTGATTCTATTGAAAGTGTACAGCTTGCTCCGGACGGTGTTGTAACAGATATTTATCCTGCTGAGGGAAATGAGGCAGGTAAAATTGATCTGCTCCATGATAAAGACCGTGGCAGAATTTCCTGTTATGCAAGAGACAACCATACAATCATTACACAGGGACCCTTTGAATTGAAACAGGGCAGCTATGGAATTGCTGTTCGCAATCCGGTCTACCTGAATGATGAGCACGGACAGGCGTATTTCTGGGGATTTACCATTGTTATCCTGCGTGTTCCTGATATTTTTTCCGACTCGATCCATGCACTTTCAGGTTTTGGATATGAGTACAGACTTTCCAAAACAGGAACTCCCTGGAGTGACACTTATAAAACCATTTACCAGTCAGATGGTCAGATAACGCAGCCGGTTTCTTATGATTTTACCATAGGGAAAGAAAACTGGAAGTTTGAAGTAACTCCTGAAAGCGGATGGCAAGACAATTTATTAATAGCAAAAGCCAGTATAATATTTACTGTCATCATCTTACTTCTGTCGGGACTTATCAGGGTATGGCTGGTATCAAACGAAAACAAAAATAAATTTCAGATACTGGCACGCACGGATTCTCTTACAGGTATTTACAACCGCTATGGATTTGACGAATCAGCAGAAAAGATGATGGATAAAAATCCGAAAGCACATTTTGTGGCTGCACTCCTTGATATCGATGATTTTAAGTTTATTAATGATATCTATGGCCACGCCTATGGAGACAAAGCATTAAAGAGTCTGGCAGACAGCATGAAAACATTTTTTCCATCTGATGCATTACTGGGAAGAAACGGCGGGGATGAATTCTGTATTCTTTTACAAAATTATACCTGTGAAGATGCAAAAGAACTGCTACAGCAATTTACCGGACTTCCAAAGACATTCTCATACAAGGGAAAAGAACAGTCATTTAACATTTCTCTGGGATATGCGGAATATCCCACATTTGCAGCCAGCCGTTCACAGCTTATGCGCTGTGCAGACGCAGCCCTTTATGAAATAAAACTTCACGGAAAAAACGGGTGTATGGCCTACAGGGAAGGTCTTCAGTCCGGAATCCGTAAACAACTGGGATTCGCATTTAAAGATATCTCTGAACACCTTCCGGGTGCATTTATCATATACAGAGCGGACAAAGACGATGACGAACTCTTTTATGCAAACCATGAGTTCCTTCATATGACCGGATATAAAGATATGGACGAGCTCTTCAGACTCACCAATAAGCGCTTCCGCAACCTGATCCTGAAAGATGAACAGAAACAGATAGAATCCAGCATCTGGGAACAGATTGATAGTGGTAATGAAAATGACTATATTCACTTTCACCTCCGAAAAGCTGACGGCTCCTATCTTTCTGTCCTCGATCACGGAAGAATCGTAGAAAGCCAACAATACGGAAGGGTGTTCTATGTATTATTCATGGACTGGGAAGATATGCATATTCATTACAGTGATAAATTTTCCGGATAATAACAGACATACGACTGTTTTTCACGAAAAGGCTTATTTTTCAACTATAATGGAATACTTTCTGCAAGACATAATCGCCCCGAGGATGTCAAGTCATTGCTACAAAAAATATGCGGTTTTTTTGCCATGAAAATGGCTTAAAACCGCATATTTCTGTATAGAGGACGTTATATAATTGTCACAAAGTTGGTGGGGAGGATGTAACATAATTGCTACATTAAATGGTCGAAAATTTGGAGGTTGGCAAATGCTTTCCTATATATCCAACAATCCCCACTCTATGTTCCGGGTCTGGTAAAAAATGTATTCTGCCTGGATAATTTCCCGGAAAACTTATATGCCAATAAAAATATTCTTCTTTTCCATATGGTGTTACAAATTTTCTATACTCATTTAATTCTTTATCTTTCTTCACCGACTCGGATTCTGTCCTGCATCCAAAACCAACTTCATTTTTATCAAACACTCCTTCATATGTTGCGAAATAATCCTCTAAAATCTGAATTCTTTTCATGATAGTTTGAATTTGTATTGAAACACGAGCTTCTTCTAATTGCCCTTTCACCTCTTTGCAAAAAATTAAATGTGGATATAATTGTTCTCTTTTTTCCCATAGCTCAGCTCCTGAAGAAATAATTAATGACTGTCGTCCCCTTTCACTTGTAATCAATTGATCTACATGATCCAAAATCCCACAATTTCTTACTTTGACTGCTTCATCTTCTTCATCATTAATGGATACATATTTTCCCTCCATCCATTCCTTTTCCCATAATTCAGATGATAACAAACTAACTATGTAGCTATCCCATTCATATGCCATTAAAGCACCCTTAGCAGAAATAGAACCTTCAGTTTCTAGTTCTACAATCAGTTCACTATCAAGGAAATCTCCTGTTTCTATTCTATGTCCTCTCTGAATCAGAGATCTAAAAAACTGCTTATCTTTTTGAGGCACATTTCGATCTTTCAACCAATCATGTATCGTATATTCATTAGCAATTTCCTCTGTCATTAATTCATCCGTATAATAGAAGTCATTGTCCTTATTCCTATGTTTCAATTCTTGACACACTTTTAAAAAGCCCGAAAATTGCTCAGTTAATGGTAATTTTGCAACCTGTTGTTTCAAAGAAATCTCATTAAATACCATTTATATTCCTCTTAAAATAATTCATCAATTGCTTTATCCCACTCATCAAAAAATCCCTCCGGCCAATTCGATAAACTGCCATCTTCTAAAATCTCCGGAGATGTTTTTTCATGTTTTTGAATTCCTTCTTCTGATGGATATTCATAAAAATAGTTTATTTTTACCTTATCAGATGATATTTTTTTATTGCGAACACTTAATCGAATTCCATTTAAAACATGATCGCTATGTGTTTCCATAAAAATTTGGACACCATTAGCAGCAGCTAAAGCAACTAATTCACCAATTTTTCTCTGACCACGTGGATGTAAATGTGCTTCTGGATTCTCAAGCACAAGTATGTCTCCCTCCCTTGCACTTAATAATGCAACAATAATAGGTAACGAATATGAAACTCCAAATCCCATGTTTAATGCATTTGTAGACTCTTCTCCTAAACTGTTACTTGTCGAATATCTCACTCCCATTAAATTCACATCTAAATAAGGAATTACATTTACCTTTATGTTTGGCGAGATTTCTGATAACCACGCATTTATCTGCAATTCAAGTCGTTCACTTGTTTCTGAACTATGCTTCATATTTGGATAAACTTTTACATCACTCCCTTTCTCATACAAGCATACTGCGGTTTTTTCACCTTTCACTCCAATTTCCGAATGCAAAGAGTTTTCATTTTCTATCGTGTCATAATAACGGCGAGGTCCTAATCTTTCTGCCGATATATACTCAAATTTTTTTGTAAGAAATGAATCTCTTTCAGATAAAGGTCCCTGACTTTCTGAAATCAAATTTCCAACTTTATCATACTGACACATCCATTTATGATCATTTTCCTCTACTTCTATAGAAAGCACATCATCTTTTCTAAACCAATACATAATATCAGTCTGAGTACCCAGTTCGACATATGATCCATTAAGGATTAAACGCTGATTTTCCAAACAATTATTTTTTTCATATGTTTGCCGCAATAATAATAATGCCTGAATCAATGTCGATTTTCCCATGCCATTAATACCTGTAAATAAATTCAATTCCCGACATGTAACATCAATTTTTTCAAAACATTTAAAGTTTTTTAATGAAATTTTTTCAATCATTCTATTTCCTCTTTAAATAAATTTATGGATTAATTCATCAACTGCTCTGATACGTGCGTATAATGCTTTTTTATCTGGAACTTTTAATAAATATAAATACTCTTGAGAGGCACATAACTGCATATATTCTTTTTGCACTTTTTCTTTTTTCTTTTCTAATAGTCCTACTGCCTCTGGTGTCAGTGTTTTAAATACATAACACCATGACTCAAAGATCACCTTATTAATTGGTCTTCGCCTTCCATCCTCACATATTTTTCTAAAACTGTTATTTCCCATTACTGCAAACATAGCCTTCATAACAAAGGTAAACTCATTCTTAATTTCTCTAATATACATTTCGTCAGCATGATTAAGAAATTTCATTCCTTCATTTAAGAACTCATCTATATTTCCATTATATAATTGTAAATCCAAATAACAAAATGAAACATATCTAAGGACAAATTCTCTGTCCAACATTCTTTCGCTTTTTATGCTTCCTGCGGTTGCCTTAATAAAACACTCTAATTTGGAACACTCTTGTAAAAATTTTGTTGCTTGACCTTGAAATAAAGCATTTCTTATTTCCTGCGGTTCAAGTGTCAACCCTCCTGTGTTAATTCTCTTAAAAATATTAAATTTCACATTTTCTGGTGTAGATGGATTAACTAGATAAACATTGATGACCGTTTCATCTATTCTCCTTTGAAACATTCTTGGTAATTTATCATAATTACAACCATTCAATTCCGGGAAAAATTCTAATTCTTGTAACTTTAAGCTTTTATCTACAACAAATTCTTTTAAAGTTGATACTCGCTGTAAACCATCAATAATTAACCACTCATCCTCATCAGTAGCATCAAAATAAAATGCCGGCAAAGGAATTCGCAAAAAAATCGACTCCAGCAATTGGCTTTTTTGTCTTTTACTCCACAATCCAGCTTTTCTTTGAAACGATGTATCAAATTCAATTTCTTCATTTTGTATTCTCTTTATTAATGCATCCAACGTCATAGGTTTCATGGTAATGCTTATTTTAGAAGGATCAAAAGGTCTAATCCGTTCACCCTCACATGAATATGCCGTAATATCTGGTTCAACATCCCCTTCTATCATTGTAATTCCTCTATTTTCAAAATATTTCATTACTTCTGCAAAATTTATTTTTTCCGAATCTATTATCATATATACTAGATTCAGATTAATATTATTCCCTTGTTCTTCAGCTATTTTTACTAACTTTTCTAATTCTTCAATATCCTTTTTTTTAAGTGTAGTATCTTCCATTTACTCGCCCTCATTCAACCATCAAATTCTATAATGTATGGCATATTTCCAATTTTATACACAATATTTTATCTTATATAACTTTAAAGAGCAATCAAATCCTTCTATATTTAATAACTATTTTTCCACTCCACCTCCACTCTCCCGTCATCATACACATATATTCCCTGCACATATTCTTCCAGCATTTCTCGTGTCAGCTTCTCATAGCCTAAATACTTCAACATCTGCTCCACCGGAACATTCTTTTTCATCAGGATGTCTTTCTCAGCGTTTATTAACTCAGCCAACTCCTGCACACGCTTCTGCAGTCGTTCTCTTTCTTCTTCCAACTGCTTCTTGGCTTCCATAAACTGGTTCTGGTTCATCTGTCCCTCGTGATACTTCTCATAGTTCTGGCGGTTCCGGATTTTTATTTGTTCTTGACACTTTTCACAATCTGCACTTTCCGTCTTATAGGCTTCTATACTGTCCTCATGCTGTTTTCTCATGGATTGCTGCATCTGTTCTTGGCTGATATTCTGACGTAAGTAAGCCTTTATTTCTGCCAGCACGATATGCTCCAGCATTTTGTTATCCGCTTTCCCGGCAAAACATTCTGTATCTTCTTTTCCTTTACTGTAAGCACAGCTATAAAGAATATGATCATGAATCGGACTGCTTGAAGTCAGGCTTCTGCGACAATTCCCGCATTTTACATAGCCACCTAACAGTGTTGTTTCCCTGTCAAATTTGCTTTTCTTGGTGTATCTGATCTGCAGGGACTGTGCTTTTTCAAAAACTTCTTTTGATACGATCGGCTCATGGTGATTTTCCATCACTTTCCACTGATTTCTCGGCACTGGTACTTCTTTCCCTGTTCCGGGATCTGGAATCTTTGTCTTTCCATAGACCATACAGCCTATATAAGTCTTATCATCCACAATCTTCCGTATCATATCACTCGTCCACTGCAATCCTCTTGATGCAGCTTTCTTGCTGTCTGATTTCTGTCGTCTGCTCATAGACTGCAAGGGAGTCAATACACCCTCTTCATTGAATAACTTACAAATCTCCATCTTGGAATATCGCTGATTGGTCAGTTCAAATACTCTGCGAATCACTTCCGCTTCGTCCTCTACAATGACCAGTTCTTTCTTATTTTCAGGATTAATTCGATACCCATAAGGTGCAGAACCACAGCAATACTCGCCTTTTCCACGTCTGGTGCTGACTGCCGCTTTAACCTTTACGGACTGGTCTTTCACATAAAAGTCTGCTATTAGTCCTTTAAACTGTACTTCAATATCCGAACTCTTTCCTTTATAATCTTTAGAATCATATCGGTCTGAGATAGAAATGAATCGTACTCCCAGGAATGGAAAAATCTGTTCCAAATAAGTTCCCATCTCAATATAGTTTCTGGCAAAACGCGAAAAATCTTTTACCACAATACACTGCACTTTGTTCTCCCTGGCAAGTTCCAGAACCTGCTTAATTGCCGGACGTTCCATACTGGAACCAGAATATCCATCGTCGTAGAACTCCTGAAAGGGCATAGCCACCAGTTCAGGAATATTGGAAATATAATCTTTTACCAGTTTTCTCTGATTAATAATGCTGTTACTTTCTCCCTCTGAGTCATCTTCCATGGAAAGGCGGTAATATCCAATAATCAGTTTCTGATCACTCATGTTCTACCACCCCCTTAAACCCGAAGTTGATTTCCAGTTTGCCATCACCATATAGATACATACTTTCAATCAAGCCTTCTGCAAGTTCCGCATTGATTCTGGTTGTCCCATCCAGCTCCAGCAGGCTTCGTAAAAATCTGGCTTCTTCTTTCTGCTGTTTTTCCAGCTTTCGTATGGTCTGCTCTAAAGACTTCTTTCTCTCTTCGCAGAACTCTTTCCAGCTATTACGGTCATCTTTCATTTCTATATAGGCTTCTTTGGAAAGTTCACCCTCTTTATATTTCATAAATGCCTGTGCCAGTTTTTCTGAACGTCTTTCCATATCTATATTCAGTTTTCTGATCTCAGTTTGAATCTCATTGATTTTGGAAAGAAATACCGCACTGCTTATAGCAGACATATCCTTTTTCCGCAATCCAGATAACTGAAACTGTCTGGTCAGCTCCGAACGGACAATTTTCTGCAATTTCTCTTCGGAAATAGATTTGTGACTACATTTTCTTTCATCCCGATACCAGGCAGCATTGCAAAAGTAATACACATTGCCTCTGTATCTACGTGTACACATTTTCCGCTTACAATCACCACAATAGAATACATTGTAAAATGCTCTTTCATCATCTTCCCACCCTGCAGTAGTTTTTGTTGCTTTCTGTTGTGCTGCTTTTAGCCTGACCTGTGCTTTTTCAAACAATTCTCTGCTAATAATTGGCTCATGGGCATTTGGCGTAATAATCCACTGGCTCTCGTCCAATATATCACACCATTTTTCACCTCTTTGAAATCTGGATTCATATTTTCTCTGAACCAGATCTCCATAATAATTATTCCGGTTCAGCACTGCACGTATCGAAGAATTTCCCCACTGATGAAGGTTCTCTCCGTCCTGACAGTACACATGATGATATTGGTTATAATCTGAAATCCGATGTACCCTATCCTCAAACAGCCTGTCAATAATGCTCTGTATGCCATCTCCAGAAGCATATTCTTCAAAAATCCTACGAACAATCTTTGCAGATTCTGGTTCCACAATCAGCTTATAAATCCCATTTACCTTTTCCACACAATATCCGTATGGAGCTGTAGATCCCACATATTCACCATTTTTCTGTGCAATACGTTTCGCAGCCCGTTCTTTTGCAGAAATGTCTTTCGCATAAGCATCATTCACCAGATTTTTGATATTCATAGATAATTCCTGATTCTTAGCACCAGGTGCAAATGAATCATAGTTGTCACATACAGAAATAAACCGTACTTTCATAAAAGGAAGAATCTTTTCCAGATAGTTACCAGTTTCGATGTAATTTCTTCCAAATCGTGAGAAGTCCTTTACCAGAATACAATTTATCTTGCCTGCTCTGACATCATTCATCATCCGTTCAAATCCAGGTCTGTCAAAATTTGTTCCTGTTTTTCCAAGATCAGAATAAATATCATACACAACAATCTCACACTCTCTGTCCGGATTTTCATTGTGCTTCTGAATGAATTCTTTTATCAGCGTAACCTGTGTTTCAATAGATTCTGACTTTTTTTCATCATTGTCTACGGATAATCTGGCATAAATTGCAGCCATACATATCGGAATACCAGAAATCTTCTTCTCTGTGTTTTTCTTATATCTTTTTGCTGTTCTTGCCATTTATCCCACCTCTTTCCTGCACTCTGTCCTGTGTTCCGCATAAAACCGTCTTATGACTTTCATCTTCTCAATCATATCCTGATAGCGGATGTGAATTTTAATTTGCTTGTTTTCATAAATATAGATTTTATCTACGGTCAGTGCCAGCAATGTGCGATCCAATTCTTTGATTTCCAGTGATTTCTTCCAGTCCTCCAACTGAACAGTTGCAGACACTCCACCCTCAAACATTTGCTTTACCAGCTTTTTCTGATTTTCAATCATCTGCTCCAGTTCTTCACATTTTCTTCCGTAATTTTCCCGAAAATCATCGAACTCCTCTTTACTGATCAGTCCCTCTTTCAAGTCATCACCTAAAGACGCTTTCAGACTGTAATAGCGGTTATATTCTTCCTGCAACTTGCTAATCTGCGTATCATAACCGATTACCTGATCGTAGCTGACTTGCATCTCACAAAGTTCTTCCATAATCATCTGATAGTCTACAAAAAGTGCCGTATATGCCTGAATCTCTTTCAACACAATTCTTTTCAGCACCTCTTCCGGAACACTGTGTCTGGTACAATCTCCACCTTTATTCTTTGTCTGGCAGATATAAAAAGCTTTTTTCTTCCCCTTATACTGATTTACCCTGCGTATCATCGGTGTCTTGCAATCTCCACAAAACACAAATCCCGAAAAAAAGCTTGCACTGTCTGATGTTTTCGATGCCCTGCCATCATATTGAAGCAGTTTCTGAACCACATCAAAATCATTTTGCCTGATAATTGCCGGATGCGTATTTTCTACTTTCACCCACTCTGATTCTGGCTTATCCAGGCGTTGCTTTACTTTATAGCTGATTCGTTCCTGCTTGCCCTGTACCATGTTTCCAATGTAAACCTCGTTGGTCAGAATCCTTTTAACCTGCACTGCCGACCATTTCGGTGTGTCTGAGCTGTGAAATCCAGAATTATAATTCTCGCCATTTGCCTTTTTATATTCTTTTGGCGACTGCACATAACGTACATTCAATTTTTCTGCGATTGCTCCAAGACTGAATCCATCAATTTTCCATGAAAATATTTTTCTTACAATATCCGCTGCATAAGAATCAATCACCAGACAGTTCTTATTCTCCGAATCTTTGCAGTAACCATACGGGGCAAATGCTCCAATAAATTCACCTTTTTCACGTTTAATTTTCTGGTGGCTTCGCACTTTACTGGAAATGTCCCGGCAATAGCTTTCATTTACAAAATTTTTGATTGGAACAACAAATGACTTTTCTGAAAAATCTGCTGTTTTACTATCAAACTGGTCTGTAACTGAAATAAAACGCACATTTAAAGCCGGGTAGGTCTTTTCGATCCATCGCCCGGCTTCTATATACTCTCTTCCGAATCTGGATAAGTCTTTTACAATCACACAGTTTACTTTTCCAGCTTCTATATCAGTTGTCATTCGTTTAAACTCAGGTCGGTCAAAATTTCCACCTGAGTATCCGTCATCCACATATATATCAAAGATCTGAATATCCGGCTGGCTTTTTACAAAGCTCCGAAGTAACTCTCTCTGATTTACAATGCTATTGCTCTCTGACTTCGCACTGCCCTCTTCCATATCGTCTTTCGATAATCGAAGATACAATGCAGCATCGTATATATCTGGCATATTCATTTGCATCTGTTCCATTTTACATCGCTCCCAACTTACTTATTCACATTGATTATCAACATAATCCAGCACTCCACTATTCCGCGAGGTGTTTTGTCATGTTAATGACAAAATCCCGAGACATATAAGTCAAAATCCCATCGCTGCAAGCGATTTCTAATGGATTTTGACTCATAACTGTGAGGATACTGAACAGTTATGAATTTGAAGTCAGAAACCATGTACCACATTCATTTTCCCTGACTTCACATCAACATAACATCTGTAGCTTCGCAAGATATTTTTTTCAAGACTTGCATCTAATACATCAACTCCGTTCTTTTTCTTAGATAATCACTAATGGCATCTGTGGCATCCATTTCTCCTGTCATCTCCACGACCACCACATATCCTTCATTCATGTGAGCATACGGCTGATCGCCGGATTTATCCAGAAAAGTTTCCACTTTCTCAGAAATAGCTTTATCCATATCAGGAATTAAATCCTCAATGTCCTTTAACTGCTCCAGATCAACACTGGAATCTATTACTGACTGATTCACCATGATGCTCACCTCTTTTCCAACATATTCTTTGTATCAGTTGTCCTATACCTGCAATTTTCTCAAATGCATCACCTTATCTGGATATTCTTTAGCAACTACTTCACTGTCAATCTGAATATATGATAAGCGCTTAATTTTTAGATATGATAGAAAAAATCCCCGACTACTTTTCAATAGCCAGAGCACCTTGACAATTCATATATGATCGATTTGATTCGTTTGCACAACGTTCGATTTCAGTTTTGACGATTTCGTTCCACGGAGCCAGAAATTCTAATTCATCATCGCTCATCCTATCATTATCGTGCTGATATGCACAAAAAAATAACCTTATTATGCCGGTTGACAGGTTGGATTACGCTGATTTTTTGAAAACTTTATATGGTATATTTTAATGAATTGCAGGATTACTTTATTGACATTTCTGACACTATCATATACACTGTACATATCGTATAAGTACGCACATATCAGAAGGTGGTGAGAGGAAATTAGAATGGAAATTATCATAAGTAATAGTAGTGATAAGCCTATTTATGAACAAATTGCTATGCAGATCAAGAGTTTAATCATGAATGGTACCCTATCTGCCGGAGAAGCCCTGCCTTCCATGCGTGCACTGGCAAAAGACCTGCATATAAGTGTTATTACTGTTCAACGAGCTTACGAAGATTTAACTCGAGATGGGTTTATCGAAACCGTATCGGGAAAAGGTAGTTTTGTTGCATCACCAAATAAAGAATTTATTCAAGAAGAACAACTACGAATAGCGGAAGAACTTTTAGAAAAGGTTGCTATAATCGGTCGTACCCATGGTATCAGTTATGAGCAAATGGCTAATATTCTAAAACTATTTTTTGAAGAATGAGAGGTGGAATTATGGAACAGAACAGTATTGTTGTAAAAAATGTGACTAAAAAATTTGATGATTTTATGTTAGATCATATTTCATTTACAGTTCCTACAGGACGTATTGTGGGTTTCATAGGAGAAAATGGTGCTGGAAAAAGTACAACTATCAATTTAATTTTAGACCAGTTGAAGTTGGATGCGGGTGAAATAAGAATATTGGGTAAACAAAATCATTCTTATTTGCATAAAGAAAACATTGGTGTTGTTTTTGACGAATGTAAATTCCATTCCGTCTTAAATGCAAAAGATATTGCCCAAATCCTTTCGGGATCTTATAAAACATGGGATATGAATTTGTTTGAAGAATATATGAAACGCCTTGATGTTCCATTAAATAAATCAATAGGGCAACTTTCAAAAGGTATGAAGATGAAATTGTCAATTATTTGTGCACTATCGCATAGACCCCAGATTCTGATTTTAGACGAAGCAACAACAGGGTTAGATCCTGTTGTACGAGATGAAATTTTGGACATTTTTTTAGAATTTATTCAAGATGAAGAACACTCTATTTTGTTCTCTACACATATAACCTCTGACATACAAAAGGTTGCTGACTATGTAATTCTGATTCATAATGGAAAAATTATTTTTGAGGAAAAGAAAGATGACCTCATTTATAATTATGGAATTATACGCTGTAAAAAATCAGAATTTAATACTGTTTCACCAGATGACTATGTATGTTGTCGAGAAACAAATCTTAGCGTGGAATGCTTAATACATGACAAAGTAGCTGCAAAAAAAAGATACCAAAATCTAATTGTTGATAATGCTTCTATTGAGGACATTATGCTGTTCTATATCAAAGGAGGTGTCAAATGAAAGGATTGGTTTTTAAGGATTTATTGCTTATGAAGAAAATGAATAAAAAAGTCATTTTTGTAATGTATTTTTTTGTAATAGCAATTTCATTCTTCGGAGAGAATGAAGTTTACTCAATTATGTCATCGGCTTTTTTTTCACTTTTTATCGGTATGCACTTAATGATGACCATGACCTATGATGGATTGACTTCATGGAAACAATATGAATTAACCTTGCCGCTGAGTAAGTACCAAATCATTTTCAGTAAGTATTTGACTAGCTTGCTTCTTGTTCCGATTAGTATAATGGGTACAGTTATCATTTATATCATTCGTTATGTGGTTTATCATAATTTTACACTTAGCCAGTTTGGTTTTTCTATCGCCATTGCAATAGCATTACCTGTTTTATGGTGTTCTATATGTTTAGCAATAGCACAGTGGTTTGGCTATATGAGTGTTCAATATGTGAGAATGATTTGCACACTTCTCGTTATCTTTTTCGTAAGTAAAATATCAAAAGATATGAAATACGTTACTCAAAATTTGGTTAAAAATCCTATGTTGATTACTATTTTTGCTTTGGGTATAGTAGTCGCATCGTATTTTGTTAGTGTTATAGGATACTCAAGAAAAAAATAAAAAGTAGAAGTGCAAATAAAAGTAAGTGTCGAGCGAGTACGTTGCCCTGTCTGCGGAAATAAAACACGTGACAAAATCCGAGAAGATACTGTACTAAAAAATTTTCCACTCTTTTGTTCGAAGTGCAAAAGAGAATGTCTAATCAACATTGAACAATTCCATATAACTGTTATTAAAGCGCCAGACGCAGAGCCGATAATACACAGTTCTTTGAACTGTAGTTATCGGTTTTTGTATTTTCCCAATCATAGTGATTATCAGCTATTGATTTACACTTAAAACTGATCCAGATTTAATGCTTAAAACTGACCCATGGTATAATTTGGCCTTATGGCCTTGATAACTGATAATTATTTGTATAAGTCAGTTTTATATTCCTGTGACCTCTCTTTCGTTTTAATATGTTGTCTGTAACAGAATCGGCTGTTCATGTTACGTCATTGCTACAAGTCTTTCTTTCCATATCATTTTGAATCCAACCCGGGCAGATTTTCTTCAAAATCATGGTAAAAGTGCTTCGTTTCTGTGTT
>OODT01000395.1_pt1 | contig 51006 bp, 53 predicted proteins | sample 1671841 | NCBI WGS metagenome assembly OODT01 (sample SAMN06348198, study PRJEB24527) | human gut metagenome | biome: human gut; feature: ankylosing spondylitis patient; material: feces | host: Homo sapiens | place: China | collected 2015-10 | reverse complement strand
CTCTGTTCCCAACAAAAGGGCTGTTTCCTGAGATTGTGAAAGAGCATCGATCATCATTTCTTCTGTATTCTGGCCGAATCCCATGAACACTCTTTCATTTGCCCGCATTAAGAGGGCCGCTGTCTGCAAAAGCCTTCTTTTTTCTTTTCTTTTGATCGCCATTTTTACGGTTTCCTCCAAAAATGATCAGATATCCTATCTCTGATAATTTTATCGGCGTTTTCTTTTTTTTTATAACTGTTGTATCAACTTACTGTTTCTTTTTTGAAATCCCCTTATCCATTTCCACCCACCGCCGATAAAGTTAAAAGAAATACTATTCTGATTATTATGAAAAAAGGCGGTGTACAATATGAGCAGTGGTATGGACAGCAGTATTCTGGATACATACCTTTATGAAGAAAACAATCTTTTAGACCAGTTAGACGAAATGCTGGTTGCTGATGAGAAAAACGGTGATTTTTCCACCGATGACGTAAATGAGATCTTCCGTATCATGCATACGATCAAAGGCTCTTCTGCAATGATGGAATTTAATTCGATCTCCACGATCGCCCATCATATTGAAGATGTATTTTTTTATATCCGTGATAAAGGAATCGAAACTCTGGATCCTGAACATAAGAAAGAGCTTTTCAACCTGATGTTCCGTTCAGAGGATTATTTAAGAAGCGAAATCGAGAAAGTAGAACAGGGAGTACCTCTTTCTACTGATATTGATGCGTTCTCCAATGAGATCAATTCTTTTTTGAAGAAGATCAGCGGCGCTGCACCTGCACAGCCGGAAGCTTCACAGGCTGCACCTGCAGCTTCTGGAGCTGCAGCTCCTGGTGCTGCAGCTCCTGCTTCTCTCCCTGATGATAAGGATGCAGCCTGCTTTTTCCATGTTTTTCTGGAAGAAGGCGTGGGAATGGAGAATCTGCGGGCTTATATGATCGTAAATGCAGTAAGGGAATGTGAAGTGACTTTTCGTTTCTATCCCAGTGATATGGAAACAGATCCGGATACTTCACAGAAGATCGCAGAAAATGGCTTTTTCCTTGCTTTTGACTCCAGTGAAGACGCTTCTAAGGCTGAAGGGATTTTAAAAACCCAGAACCACATCCGATCTTATGAGCTTGTAAATGTCCCAAAAGCCGCTCCTCCTGCAAAAGCTGAGGGAAAAAAGGCATCTGTTTCCAAACCCACGGCACCAGCACCTGCATCCACAGATACAGCTGCCGGGAAAGCAGCTCCTATGCTTTCCCATGCCCCGGTCAAGCAGAATCTGATCAGCGTCAACCTGATGAAGCTGGACAGCCTGATGGATATTGTTGGTGAGATCGTGATCACTGAATCCATGGTCACATCTTCCCCTGAATTAAACCTGCTGCCAAGGGACAACAGGGATAATTTTATGAAATCTGCACGTCAGCTGCGTAAACTCACCAATGATCTGCAGGATATTGCCATGTCTTTACGCATGGTCCCGATTTCCGGCGTGTTCCAGAAAATGAACCGTATTGTGCGTGATATGAAGCAGAGCCTGGGAAAAGACGTCCGTCTGACCATTGTAGGTGAAGATACAGAGGTAGATAAGACGATCGTAGACAATATACAGGATCCTATCATGCATATCGTGCGTAACAGCATGGATCATGGGATTGAAGAAACAGCCCAGGAACGTATTGCTGCCGGTAAGGATCCCCAGGGCGAGATCGTACTTTCCGCTTCCCATACCAGCAGTGAGGTTGTTATCTCCGTTAAAGATGACGGATATGGCATGGATCCCCAGAAGATTCTTGAAAAAGCCCGGTCAAAGAACATGCTGACCAAGCCTGATTCTGAATACAGCCAGAAGGAGATCCTGGGGCTGATCATGCTTCCCGGATTTTCCACCAATACAGAGGTAACTGAATATTCCGGTCGTGGTGTTGGAATGGATGTTGTAAAGAAAAATGTAGAATCCTTAGGCGGTATCGTTTCTGTATCCAGTACCTACGGTGAAGGAACTACGATTTCCATGAAGATCCCGCTGACTCTGGCTATTGTAGATGGAATGAAAGTAACGGTAGGTGATTCTATTTTTACTATACCGATCGCCAATATCCGTCAGTCCTTTAAGGTAAAAGCAGATCAGGTGATCAAAGATGAATATGGCAATGAAATGGTAGAACGTGTTGACCATTTTTATCCTATCGTCCGCCTCCATTCCTTCTATCACCTTCCAACTGAGGTTACCCAGATGGAAGACGGTATCCTTTTATGGGTGGAAGCAAACGACCGTTCTTACTGCCTGTTTGTAGATGATCTGATCGGCGAGCAGCAGGTGGTAGTAAAGCCGCTTCCTGCTTTTCTCAGTGAATTTAACCTGAAAGACCACGGCATCACCGGCTGTACCATTATGGGTGATGGCAATATCAGCATCATTCTGGATATCCTCAGCTTATATTCCATAGCTGTAGAGAATGCGTAAACAGGAGGTTTTAAAATGGCTGAAGTAACAGAAACAAATATCCGGACAGACGTACCGGCTGAAAACCAGTCCGTTGAACGCTGTCTTACCTTTGAGTCGGGAGACATGACTCTGTTTTTAAGTATCAATAACGTAACGGAGATCATCAATGACTGTGCGATCACTCATCTTCCACTGGTACCTGATTATATTAAGGGAATCATCAATCTGCGTGGTCAGATCCTTCCGGTAGTAGATATACGGCTCTATATGGGCAAGCCTGCTTTGGAATATAACAGTAAGACCTGCTTTATCGTTTTAAATGTAGACGATCTTCCTGTATGCATCGTTGTGGATTCTGTGCAGCAGGTGATCGATATTGATCTTCAGGATGTACGTCCGATCCCTATCAAACGCAGACAGAAGCTGTTAGATGGTATGATCACACTTGAAAATGGGACTGTGCTTATGTCTTTTGACTGCAAGTCCCTGGTCAGCTCTTAATGTACTCCCGGAATCTTTTTGTACTTGATTTTGCGAGAAGATTTTTTGTCAGCCGTAAAGGCAGGTGCAGGAAAGACTCCGAGAGTACATCCGATTCCTAAGGAGGTCATACAATGCTTACATTAAGTGACGGGGATTTTAACCGTCTTTACACTTATATCCAACAGCACTATGGTATCAATCTGAGCCACAAAAAACAGCTGATCACCAGCCGTCTTACTAATATGCTGCAGCAGAAAGGGTTTCATAGTTTTACAGAATACATAGATGAGATCATCTCAGGTAAAGATCCTGAGATGGTTTCTGTTATGTTAAACAAGCTGACTACCAACTATACCTATTTTATGCGGGAAAAAGAACATTTTGACTTTCTCCAGAAGCAGATTCTTCCTGAGCTTGCAAACAAGCATTCCCGGGACCGTTCTATTGCGATCTGGAGTGCCGGCTGCTCCTCCGGTGAAGAACCTTATAACATTTCTATGTATCTGAAAGAATATTTTTCCGCTATTCCCGGAAGCTGGGATACCCGTATCCTTGCTACGGACATTTCCCAGCGTGTTCTGGATTCTGCCATGGATCCCAGATATTCCCTTGAAAGCTTAAAAGAGCTTCCGCCTTCCTGGCAGGAACGCTATTTTGTTCCCATAGGAGATAAAACCTATACTGTTTCAGATGCTTTAAGGAAAAATGTGATCTTTCGTTCCTTTAACCTGATGGATCCCATCCATTTCCGCAAAAAGTTTGACCTGATCTTCTGCAGAAACGTGATGATCTATTTTGATCGTCCTACGAAGGCGGCACTGGTAAGGCGCTTTTATGATGCTACCGCTCCGGGAGGCTACTTATTTATCGGACATTCTGAAAGCCTGGATAAGGAAAGCTGCCCGTTTTCCTATATTGAACCGGCTATTTACCGAAAGATCTGATCCCGTAGGTTATCTCATACGTTGTTACACTTACCTTATTAAGGAGGCGTTATGATCATGGATCATAAATTAAAATTAATGGTAGTGGATGATTCACCCTTGTTCCGCACCTGGCTGATCCGTTCTCTCTCTGAGGATGACCGCTTCCAGGTTGTAGGATATGCAGTAAATGCCCTTGACGCCCAGGAAAAGATCCCGCTGCTGCAGCCGGATATGCTTACCCTGGATATTGAAATGCCGGGAATGTCCGGCATTGAGTTTTTAAAGCAGCTTCTTCCGGTCCACCCTATCCCGGTGATCCTGGTATCTTCCCTGAACCTGAGGGTTTTTGATGCCCTGGAAGCCGGAGCTGTGGATTTTGTACGGAAACCGGATGAAGCCAATGGACTGTCTAAAGAGATCTTTCTTTCTATGCTCCGTTCCAAGCTTCTAGTGGCTGCTGCTTCCCATGTACATCTCCCATCCGTTCCTGCCAGTCCACAGGCAGCAAAAAAACGGATAGTCTCTCCTTTAACTGCGGCAGGTAATCCTTTTCTTAACAGACCAAAGACTTCTGCGGCAGCTTCCCAGGAAACCGTGATCGCTATCGGGGCATCTACCGGAGGTACAGAGGCTATTCTTGAAGTAGTAAAGAATTTTCCAGAAAACACCCCAGGTGTTGTGATCACCCAGCACATGCCTGCCGGTTTTACAGCCATGTATGCAGAGCGCTTAAACAGGATCTGCAAAATGGAAGTACGGGAGGCGAAAAACGGGGACCGGATCCGCAAAGGTCTCATGCTTTTAGCTCCCGGAGGTCTGCAGATGCGTGTGGTACCTCTTGGAAACTCCTATGCAGTCAGTGTACAGGAAGGAGAAAGGGTAAACGGACACAGACCTTCCGTGGATGTGCTTTTTGACTCAGTTGCATTACATGTGCGGGAACACGCCATCGGCGTTCTTCTCACAGGAATGGGAGCAGATGGAGCTGCCGGTCTTTTGCGCATGCGCAAAAACGGCGCCTATACGATTGGTCAGGACAAAAACAGCTGTGTTGTATACGGCATGCCTATGGAAGCACATAAGATCGGCGCCGTATGCCAGCAGTGTCCTTTAAATACCATTGGTCAGACTGTCCTGGCCCGTGTATCCCTTCGTTAACGGATAAGAAATAAATGGATAAAAATGAAAGATAGAACTTTAAAGAATCAAAAAAAACAGATAAATAAAACCTTGAAACAGTTCCAACTTGCGAAAACGATGATCCAGCTTTCCATTACCGGTACAGTTTCGGTGATCACTGCCAGCCTGAGCTTTTATTTTTGCCCAGGCTTTTCTTCCCAGGTCATAAAAGACGCACGATCCGCTATTTCCTTTGTACAGACTGCCAGTGGCCAGAAATTTCATGAACTGGAAGACTTTCTTAAAAAGCAGACCCAGCCAGAACCAAAAATCCAAAAACAAACAGAGCTTTCAGAGGATACTTCCGGGACACAGGGGATCCCAGATACATCTTCTGTGACTGCAAATACATCTCCTGTGATCCTTGGAAAAGCAGAAAACCTGCATATGGAGGCTCAGACGGGATCAGATGGCAATTCTTATGATGCTGCCATCCTGGATACCAGTATGGGACCGATGTTCTACTATAATCAGGGAGATACCCGCTGGAGCAGTTATCTCTACGGCGGTTCAGATCCCATGCAGCAGTATGGATGTGGTCCTACTGCTGCAGCCATGCTCATCTCCAGCTTCACAAATGGCGGAGAAGCCATTACCCCGGTAACGATCGCAGACTGGTCTTCTGCCAATGGCTATTATGCCCCCCAGAGCGGCTCCTATCACAGTCTGATCCCATCTGTCCTTACTGCATATGGCTTTCAGGTAGAATCTGTAACAGACCACTCGCCCCAAAACGCAGCTTCCCTTCTTTCTTCCGGTCATATCCTGGTCGCCCTTATGGGTAAGGGAAGCCTGACGCAAAACGGTCACTTTGTCCTGATCACAAAGCTCCTTCCTGACGGAAATGTTTCTATCGCAGATCCTAACAGCTTTGCTAACAGCACCTGTGAATGGGAGCTTCCTCTTCTCATGGGAGAGTTGAAAAAAGTCTATGACAGCGGTGCCCCGCTCTGGGCCGTTTCCATGGCTGCATCAAACTCTTCCCTCTCCTGAGGAAGGAGGATTCCCCTGAACATCCGCTCCAGATCCTTTCTGCCCATTGCCATAGCCACCCGCAGAAGGATCACCTTGTCTTTTATATCAGAATAATCATAAATCTTCCCTAAAAACTGGACTACCTCTTCTGCGCTGACATTGCTCTCTGCAAAACAGTTGATCAGAGTCAGCAGCGCATTCATATCTTTGTGGTCAGTATTCAGTACGATCACACAATAGCGGACCGCTTTCTGGTAATCTCCCAGCTTTCTGCAGCCTTCTCCCAGACACTCATACATCTGGATCAGCATGGAGGTGGTAATGATCCCCCTGTTCACTGTTCCATAGGTTTCCAGCTTTGCTATAGCCAGTTCATACATCTGTACTGCTTTTTCATATTGCCCCTTTCTCCAGTACCAGTCCCCCATAACACAGTCAAAATCAGGCTCTTTCGGAAGCTTTTCCACTGCCTCTTTATAAATAGCTTCCACCTCGGCTTCCGGTGCGTTCAGGCACTGGGAGACCCTTAACAGGTTTGTATAGGTATAAGAACTTCGCTGATCATATACCCCCAGTTTTTCCGGCATGGCTGCCACCGCCTTTTTGTATGCATCCCTTGCTTCTTCATTTTTTCCGTCTGAAGAATAGGTATCTCCCAGATATCCAAGATAATCACAGTTTTCAGGCTCCTGCTTCAGGATCTCCAGGATGATGTTCAGATTTCTTTCAAATTTGGACTTATCCTTCTTCTCCTGTTCCTGGTAACCGGTATGGAGGAAAGCCAGCTGCTTTGTAGCATCTGTCAGATGCAGTCCGGATCTTCCTTTTCTGACCAGGTGTTCATGTATTTTTCCTACATAGCGCAGGTCCGGCCGGTTTACAAAGAATCGGAGCATGGTACCGCCGCCTGTGATATTGTTATTTTCATCCAGATCTGCGATCCCCGTAAGAAGGCCGTCTACATCTTCTCCCACATATTCCAATATCTCCGGAATCTTCGCTGCATCCTCCGGTGTAAAGCTTTCATCTGCATCAAGAAAGGCGATCCAGTCTCCTTTTGCCTGGTCAATGGCAAAATTTTTGGCAGCAGCAAAATCATTGATCCATGGGAAAAAAAATATCTTTGCCCCCATTTCCCTGGCAATCTCCACCGTACGGTCACTGCTTCCTGTATCTACTACGATCTGTTCACACATAATATCCTTCCCCCAGGAAAGGGCGCGGCGGATATTTTTTTCTTCATTTTTCACGATCATACATTGTGAGATGGTTTTTTTCATCATCTGTTACCTTCTTTTTAAGTTCTAAAGGACATATCTAAAAAAGAGGATCTGCACAAAGCAGATCCCCTATGAGATGCAGAATCAATTTCAAGATTACTGCAGCATGCTTAATACACCCTGAGGCATAGCGTTGGACTGGGAAAGCATAGACTGAGCAGCCTGTAAAAGAATATTGTTCTTTGTATAAGCTGTGATCTCATCTGCCATATCTGTATCACGGATACGGCTTTCCGCAGAAGTAATGTTCTCAGAAGTAACCTTCAGGTTGTTTACCGTATGCTCCAGACGGTTCTGGGCAGCACCGAGGGTCGCACGGTAAGAAGAAACTGTCTCAATTGCAGCCTCTACAGATTTCATTGCTTTGAATGCGAGAGTTGTATCCTTAACAGAAATAGTATTAATCTTTAATGCTGTTTGTGTCATAACCTGCTGAGCAACTGTCATCGCGTTGGCCGTAACTGCAGAAGCACCGATGAAGAATGTCAGGTTCGCAGTATTTTTACCCGCCGCAGGACTTAATGGTTTCTCACCGTTAAACTCTGTAGTAGTAGCGATACGGCCGATCTCTTTGTTCAGTGCATTAATCTCTGCCTGGATGTTATCTCTTGCAGTTTTGGTATAAGTACCGTTTGCTGCCTGGGTAGTCAGAGTCTTCATACGCTGAAGCATGGAGTGGGTCTCTGTCAAAGCACCTTCTGCTGTCTGGATCAGACCGATCGCATCGTTTGCGTTGTTTACAGCCTGGTTTAAACCATTGATCTGGGAACGCATGGTCTCGGAAATAGCCAGACCTGCTGCGTCATCGCCTGCACGGTTGATCTTGTAACCGGAAGACAGCTTCTCTAAGTTTTTGCTCAGTGCACTCTGGTTAGTACTTAAGTTTCTGTAAGAATTGATCGCTGCAATATTATGCTGAATTACCATAATGAATTCCTCCTTTTATAAAAGAAAATATGGCAGTGGACTCCTTTCCTCTGTCTTCTACTGTCCCAAGGGCCCTTTCTGGAACAGCAGAATTTTCTTTCTATGTATATATATCGTCTTATGTCAAAAAAACATAAGCCTCTTTTTCATTATTTCTTTCATTTTTATTTTAAAAGTTCAAGTATGGTCTGAGGGAGATTATTTGCATTTGTAAGCACCATATTAGAGGACTGTAGGACAATGTTACTGCTGGTGTATTTTGTGATCTCCTCTGCCATATTGGTATCACGGATCTGGCTTTCTGCCGCCTGCATGTTTTCACTTGTAACGCTTAAATTATTGTGGGTGTGATCCAGATGCATATAAGCAGCTCCAAAGGATGCCCTGACTTTAGAAACAGCCTCTATCGCGTTTTCAATGTATCCCACAGATTCTTGTCCCTTTTTTACATCGGAAAAATCTGTCTTATCCAGCTGTAGTTCCCTGCTTCCTATATAATAGCGTTCTACATCCAGAACTTCTCCAGCCTGAGCAGAACCGCCGATCTGGAGCGGGATCGGGTTCTTATCGTCCAGCTTTGGCGGCTGCCAGCCCGGTGTAATTGCATCTGCCCTGGAAAACAGGGAGATTTCTCCAAATTTAGTGGTAGAACCAATCCTGTCAATCTCCTCAAGGATATGGTCTTTTTCCATGTTCAAGGTTTCCCTGTTGGATTGATCGTAAGTTCCATTTGCAGATTTTAAAGCCAGAGTCTTCAGTCTCTGGAGCATGGAATGGACCTCTGTCAAAGCGCCATCTCCTACATTGGTAAGTCCGATGCCGTCATCAATGTTTTTCATCGCCTGGTTCAGGCTGTTGATCCTGCTGCGCATACCTTCCGAGATCGCCAGTCCAGCTGCATCATCTCCTGCACGGACGATCCGAAAGCCGGAAGACAGCTTTTCAAGGGACTTTTTCAGCTTTCCTGTTTCGATCCCCTGATTTCTGGCAGCATTTATGGATGCTATGTTATTCTGCACCTGCATGATGTTTCACCTTCCTTTGTATCTTCTATGAATATCATCAAATAACCATTTGTTTTTATTATCGGCAAAATGCCTTATTTTATTGATACCAGGGTCAAAAAGCCGGAATTGCGGGAGTGCAAAGCATGCAGCAATCCAGTATCTGTCTGTCAGATCAGTGTCCCCTTATCCTTACCCACATTCATCATCATCTGAAGACGGAGGATCTGCACCATATTAGACCAGTCTTCCCCGGAAAGGTTCTCTCCCTTTCCTGCTGCCAGAAGTGTACCAAGGCTGCCGGCGCCGAACAGACCTGTATTTCCCGCAAAGCTGCCTAAAAGACTGCCTGCTGTCAGACCGCTTCCTGTAAGGCCACTTCCTATAAGGCTGCTCACTGCTGTACTGCCGGATGTTTTCCCATATGTCCCGGTACTCACCGTACGTCCTGCCAGGATCGTATTGTTTCCCGTATAATCTGCCATGATCTTTTTTACATAATTCTGGGTTTCTTTATATGGTGGGATGCCTCCGTATTTGGTCACACTGTTCGGACCTGCGTTATAAGCTGCCAGTGCAAGGCTTACGTCTCCTCCGAACCGGTCCAGATTTTGTTTTAAGTATTTTGCTCCTCCAAGGATATTTTGTCTGGCATTGTAAGGATCGCTTACTCCAAGAGAACGAGCTGTTCCCGGCATCAGCTGCATCACGCCCATGGCCCCTGCTTTGGATACAGCCTTTGGATTAAACCCTGACTCTGCCTTTGCCACCGCCCTGAGAAGTTTAGAAGGGATCTGATATAAAGCAGAAGCTTCTTCGAAAATAGAATCCATATCTTCTTTTATGGCATTCAGCCCATTTTTCAGTATCCCCTGAAATTCCTGGACCGGTGTTGTCTTCTGTGTCTGATCTGCTACCTGTGCAGCTAACTTTACTCCATCTCCTGTTATCGGTGCTAAACTCATATTTCTTACTCCTTTCGGCCTGCGCCGTCTGCTCCAAGGTACCAGCCGTCCTGAGAACGGTTTACTGCCATAGATCCATCGTTATTTAGATAATACCAGATATTTTTATCATACAGCCAGCCGGTCTTCATATCCCCATCAGGGTTTAAGTAATACCATTTTCCGTTTCCTGTGTTCACCCAGCCGGTCTTCATATATCCATTTCCGTCGAAATAATACCATTTTCCACCATACAAGAACCACCCCCTGGTACGGTTTCCTTCAGCGTTAAAGTAGTACCATATACCTCCCACCTGCTTCCAGGTATTGACTGCCAGAGTCCCATCCGGCATAACAAAGTTGTCTCCCTTTAGAGAACCTGCTATGCCGGGACCAGTACTGCAGCTCTGGGAAGTTGCTGCATGTTCTTTCTCCTCTTCCGCACTGTCATCTATATCCTGTTCCTGTGATGTAACAAATTCCCCTTCTTTTAAGTATTTTTTCTGTTCTGCCGTAACCGGGACCGCTTTTACCTGATAATAGTAGATCTTGTCCGGATCTGTCATGTACTCCTTTAAGCTGACAGAGTTACTTGTAACTGTCATCCGTTTCACCACTTTATCATTTCCATATAAAGTCAGGGTATAGCCCGGAGCATAGTCTACCTTCTTCCACACCGCCTTTTCTGAGTCATGTGAGCTCCAGCCTGCTAAAGCTGTGTCACCCAGAACAGTGACCGGCGTATAGTTCACTTTTACCTGCATGGAGGTATTATCCAGGGCTTTCGCCGATACAAAATCAGCCCCGGTCACACGGCATTTGGATCGTCCAAGGGACACAGGGAAATACTTTCCCTGTGCAGCATCCACAGTGATCTCCATCCGTACCTTTTTACCAGGTTTCCAGTTTTCATATTCTGTTTTGTAATAAATATCCCCAATGGATACCCCTGATCCGCTGATGGTGATCTGGGGCTGTGGTATTTCCTCCGGATCTCCAAAAGTGGTGTTAAATTTAATACTCATGGTCTCGATGATGCTGCTCTCTGCCCCATAAGCTGTATACATATGAAAGATTCCCCCTGGCACAGACTGTAAGCTTCCTGTGCTAAGCAGCAGTACTGTTCCGGCACAAAGGAGTATTTTTCTGATCATTTTCATTTCCATTCCTCACATATCTTTATCTGTACCAGATCCCGTCCTCATTAACATAAAATCCATTGATATACTGGTTTTTTGCCATTTCACCTGAATCCGGCCAAAAATAATACCAATTCCCGTCAACCTGATACCAGCCGGCAGCCATAACTCCGTCAACATCCAGGAAATAAGTTTTCCCTTCCCGGATCAGCCAGCCGGTAAACATGGTTCCCTGAAGGCTGTTGTCAAGTGTGTTTAAGTAATACCAGGAACCATTCTGTTCCAGCCAGCCGGTATATAAGGAGCCGTCTTCCCTGAAAAAGTAATAATCCGCCCCTATGATCTTCCAGCCTCCATAAGCCATGGTTCCCTGTGTATGCCCATTTTCCGTTAATGGCCAGAAATAATACCACTGTCCATTGATCTTTGCCCATCCGGCTGCCATTTCCCCGGTACCATACAGGTAATACCAGTCATTTGCCATCTTCTGCCAGCCGGTGAGCATCGTGCCATTGACATCAAAATAATACCAGTATCCGTTGACCGACTGCCATGTACCCCGGCATATAGAGCCATCCGGAAATCTGTAATTCCATATATTGCCTTTTTTTACCCAGCCTACTTTATCTGTGGTTCCGCGCTTTGCAGAAGGATTTTTTGATTGCTGTCCTTTACCATCTGATACATACCGGTCTGTAATGGAAAGCTCCCCGGATTCTATCCATTCGCTTTTTCCACCATATTTTTTTTTGGAATCCGTTCCCGGTACTGTGCGTACCTTAAAGGTATATTCTCCTGTTTTTGTCATATATGGATAAAAATTATACTGAGTTGCACTGGTCTGGGAGACGCTGTAAACTTTCGTTTTTCCTCTGTAAAGCTGCACTTCGTAATAACCGGATGTGTTATCCGGCTTTTCCCATTTAGCCTGTCCCAGGCTTTTTTCATTCCACCAGGCATCTTCCGGGGCAGCATAGTCTCCTTTGATCCCTTTTACCCGCAGGGTAACTACCAGTTCATCTCCATCTCGTCTGGCAGACACAAATGTGCCCCCACTGATCTTTACATCCGCTTTTTTATAGCTGGAAACAAAATAATCTTCACTGACATCTTCCGGTTCCAGGGTGACTTTCATCTGAGGCTCTTCAGCAGCTTTCAGTTCATTGGAGCTTTTATCCGTCCATTCGGCCTCGGAAACGCTGTATTTACCTCCACTTGTATCTACTGCCACTTCTCCATCTGAAACCGTGGTCGTTTCCAGTTTTATATCCGGAAGCTTGCTGCCTACTTCCAGCTTGGATGTAACACGGATATTTACTGTTTTAATCTCTTTTGCCGCCGCAAAAGCATCTATCTTTCCCCATTGGAACAGCAAGACTCCCGAAAGAAGGAGCAGAAGCATTTCCCGTCCGTGTCTGGATCTTCTGTCAGGTATTTTCGACTTTTTCTTCATTTTCTTTTTCCTCCGGTGATGGCACATATCCTAAAAAGTAAATATAGATCTCTATGATCGCCTGATATAATTCTTCCGGCACAGCCGCTCCCAGCTGTAATCTGCTTAAAAGAGTCGCAAGAGAATCATCCTCATAAACCGGAACCCCTGACTTTCTGGCTGCTTCCGTGATCTTTTCTGCCATATATCCCATTCCGGAAGCAACGATTACCGGGGCAGTGTCCTTTTCCGGCGAATATTGAAGCGCAACTGCCTTTTGCTCTAATAACCGCTCAAACGCTGACATTAATACCATTCTCCTTTTTTCTTATCTTTGGAAAAACATCCAGCAGACGGTAATGAGCTTTCCGTTCCTGCACCTGCATCATTTTCACGCGCATCCCGTTTCTGGTACATATTTCCTGAAGCTTTGCCTGTATCTCTCCGGCCCCGGCAGAAAGATTTTTAGGAACTCCCAGCTCCATGGATATTTTATGATCCTGGAGATCTGCCAGAAGCTGGAAATCTCCCAATCCCCTGATCTCAAAGTCCACCAGAAGGCGTATTTTCCTGCCTCCATCTTTTTCTTCTTCTTTTTTCTCCGCGTCCGGATCGATCCAAAATTCAGATACTGCCTCTTTTCCCTGATATTGAAAAGGAAGGACAAAATGATTCACAGACATATATACGCTTTCGTTTACCAGCATCCCTCGCATCAGCTGATAAAAATCCTGTACATGTTCCAGCCCGGCTTCTCCTTTGGCCCCTCTTTCCACAAGTGAGCCAAAAATATCTCCATAAATATTTCCTTTTTTTCCTTTTGAACCGGTAAGTACAGCATACAGTTCTTCAGGCTCTGTTTCAAAAAAACGTTTAAAATCCCTATTAGCTGCCATTTGTTCAAAAAGGCTTCTGAGAAGGGCACTGCTTCCGTTTTCATAACGTGCCCCATAAAGGATCAGCTGGATCACGCTGCTTCTTACATTGCCATAATCATGAGTACGGGAAATATATCTTGAAAGAAAGGGGACCAGCTTCTGAAACAGAACCTGGGAATTTTCCTTTGTTTCCCCATTTTCTGCCTTCCAGTCCAGCTGATCCAGAATTGATGCGTATTCCTGTCTTGCAGAGGTGTAAAGCATTCCTTTTATTTCATCTGTCAGTTCCTGCATCTGTTCTAAAAGATGCTCACCGCTGGAATAATTGTTGAATACCTGAAGGAATTTGAGGGCTGTTTCCTGCAGGCCTCTGTTTCCTTCCTGCTGCAAAAGAGTTCTCAGGTTTTCAAAGAAAGTACCGGAAAATTTAGTCTGTCCCTGCATTTTTAAAAAATCCAGCAGCTGGCCAGAATCTTCAAAACTGGCAGAATCCAGCAGCTGCTGCACCATTTTACCCAGACCTTCATCGCCTTTAGCGATAAAGGCTCCATCCCGGAACAGGATCCGGCCCAGGGAATCCTTTATTTCATTTTCCTGCCCCAGCTTCTGAAGAAAGTCAGTATAATTTCCATTATAATTGCGGACGCTGAAGCCACTTTCATTTTCCTGGTCACCAGCGGTACCGCTTTTCTGTCCATCTGCCCGCACTACACGAGATGGGTCAGAAGGATTCTGGATCTGGGAACTGTTCAGGGCGCTTTGCTGCTCCTGGCCTGTATGGACATTTCTATTATCTATATATGTAGAAGGATCTGTTACCTGTAATATATTAGACATGTTTTATCCCTTTTCTTTTTGATTCTATATATTATGATGTTGGGGTCAAAAGCTTTTGACCCCTCTGATACCGAATTACCTGCATGCTTCCATATGTATATTTAATCGGCGTTTTCCCGTTTTTTATAATTATTATTTTTCTTATATTTTCAAGAAAAAAGGCGATAATTTACATAGATATAGATTCAGTAAGCATGTGAAAATCACAGGATACTTTTGTGGTCCTGCCGTTTTATTTTAAGGTGAGGAGTAATTGTATGAAAATTCAAAATTTTATCCAGGAGCAAATACACATGGAACATGTATCAATGAGACAAAGCAATATTGCTTTGTCTGATAATATTTCTGCAAAACCGGCTGATCTTGACCGAGCCAGTTTTGAATACACCGAAGGTATTTCGGCTGATGAAACACTTTTCGCACGCTCTCTGGCCCACAGCATTACAGAAGATGTCTGCCGCGAGAAAGGCGTTTCCGTTGAAAAGGCTGCCCAACTGAAAAAACAGGTTGAGGAAGGAACCTACGAACCGGATCCCATGGCCATTGCAAGGGCCATGTATAATCTATGAGGGCGCCTGAAAGCCTGATCCCGGTATTAGAACAGCTGTGTACTGTATTAGAACAGCTATGCCGGGTTGAGGCTGATAAACTAACCGTTGTTTCAGCTGATCATCCTGACCAGCTGGAATCTCTTTTAAATGATGAAAACATGCTTTTACTGCAGCTGCGCGGACTAGATAAAAAACGAAGTGATCTTCTTCGCAGGTCGGGTCTTGAGGGGCTTACTTTCCGCCAGATTTTGATGCAGGAGGACAGCGAGGAGGCTGTGGCACTTCTCTCTCCGATCTTGGAACGGTTATCCATCCAGGCTGAAAAGCTGAAAAAAGTAAAAGGTGGCACAGACCGTCTGATCCGGATCCGCATGAAGCAGTTAGAACAGCGCCTTGCCGGTGCGAAGCAGAGTGATCCTCATGTTTATGACAAATATGTCTGATAAAACTGTGGGGACTGCAGGATATTTATATTTCGGAGGTAATAATACTTTATGGTAAGAGCAACTTTTTCCGGTTTTAATACCGCTCTGTCCGCTCTCCAGGCCAACCAGAAACGTCTGGATATTACAGGACAGAATTTGTCAAATATGAATACTGCCGGATATACCAGGCAGCAGTTAGAGGCATCCAGCCTTAATTATACGAATCCTGTTTCCCATTATTCTAATGGGAATGAAACTGCAGTGGGCTTTGGGGTAAGTATGGACCGGGTCTCACAGATCAGAGATCCTTATCTGGATATCCAATACCGCAGCCAGTCTGCTGACTGCAGCTATACCAATCGTTTACAGACTGCCCTTAATTCCCTGTCAAAGGTACTGGACGAAACAACCATTTCCGGCATCCGCCAGGCATTTGATGATGTCCAGTCTACCCTTACAAGCATGCAGGATCCTGCAAAGGTATCCGATCCCATCTATGAAAGTGAGCTGCGAACTAAAATGCAGTCTGTATGTAATCTTTTTAACCAGGCATCCAGACAGATCACACAGGCCGAACAGAATGAATTTCAAAGGCTCACAGGGGAAGGCAGCAGTGAACAGGGCGATGTGCAGAAGATCAATGACATCCTCCGCCAGATCGGCGACCTGAACGTGCAGATCAAACGTAACCAGGTTGCCGGTCATCCTTCCCTGGAACTCCAGGATGAACGAAATCTTCTTCTGGATGAGCTTTCCGGTTATATTCCTGTTGAAACCAGATATTACAAGGATGATGCCCATTCCGGGAATAACGCCTATGACTATGATGCAAATGGTGCTGTGATCGGCAAGAAGGATTGGCCTGATGACCTGGAAGTGAGCATGAATTATATTGATGCCCAGGGAAAGAGCCAGAAGCTGATCCTGGTAAACGGATCTGACCTTGGTGCTGACGGTCTCACAAAAAACTACGGTCAGTTAAGTATGTTAAAAGGCGATCACCAGACAGCTGCTTCTGTTTCTGATCCTGCAAACATTTCCATCAAGTTTGAAAAAGCCCCCAGCTATCAAGGGAATGGACCGGCAGCTACCAATGATGTATACGCAGAGTTAAAAGGGATCCATTTTGAAGGCGGCTCTCTTCAGGCAAGCCTGGATATGCTCCAGAAAACAGGTACCGGCAATGTGATAAATGGATCTACTGCTGTGGATGATGTCCGTGGATACCAGTATTACTCAGGAAAACTGGATCAGTTAGCTGACACTTTCGCAAAATCCATGAATGCCAGCAACAATGGCAACAACCACAAGGATCAGAATCTTTTATCTAATTCCACCGATGACTCAACAAATGGTATAACAGCCGGAAATATCGGTATCAGCAAAGGCTGGACCAGTGGAACGATCCATATTTCTACAGACGGCACCAACCGCACAGATACAATCCTTGATATGATCGCAGCTATGAAGGATACCAAGAAATTGAACGGGAAAACATTTGCTGATTATATGAATAACCTTTCCACCCAGCTGGCATCTGATTCCAGCTCCAACCAGACTGCATTAAAGACGGGCACAACTGTTTTAAACAGTATCCAGGACTCCAGAGACTCTCTTTCCGGTGTCAGCCTGGATGAAGAAGCAACCAATATGATGGCCTACGTTTCAGCCTATAATGCTGCTTCCCGTCTGATGACTGCCCTTGATGAAGTGTTGAATACCCTGATCAGTAATACTGGTGCATAAATATAAGGAGGATTAATAAATTATGAGAGTTGTACGTTCATCTGTTTACCGCAGGTATACTTCTTCTTTAAATGATCTTCAAAGCAATCTGAACAAAAGCATGAACAAGGTTTCTACCGGCGCTGCTTATGAAACAGCTGCTGATAATCCTCTTGCTTATTATCAGGGAAAGAAAATGGATCATTTATATCAGGATGCAAAGAGTAAAAGTTCTATTTTAGGTGATATTAAAAACCGTCTGTACCAACAGGAGCAGGGCGCAAGGGATATCCAGAAAACTTTAAGCAACAGTAAGACTTCCATGCAGTATGTGCTGGATTCCTCCCATAACAGCTCAAAAACTTCTGTCCAGACAAAAAGAGATGCTCTTCTTCAGGATGTGCAGAGCATGGTCAGCAATCTGAACAGCCAGTATCAGGATTTCTATGTTTATGGAGGAAATGATATTACAACAGCTCCGTTTTCTTTAAGCGGAGATGGAAAAACCCTTACTTATACCCATAAGTATTCAGACGGTACCACAAAGACGGTCAATATGACCATGGCTTATGACAAAAATAACAATACTTACAGTTATCATTTAAGCGATGATGACCTGAACAACCTTGTGACAGCTATGAGAGAACAAGGCCGGGTAGATATCGGTTATGGCGATATTTCCAACCGCCAGTCTCTTTTAGATACCTATACCGGAGGACTGAATATGCTTACGGGGCTTACTTCAGATTCCTTAAATGCCATGTCTGATGCGGATGCAAAGGATGCGGTCAAAGCTGCCCTGGAAACAACTCCTGTGGCACTTCTGAGCCGTTCGGTTATGGCCTGTGATAATTATATCAATGATACTACGACCGTTGATCAATTTACAGATACTATGGGCAGTGTACTTAAAGATGCAGCTAATACAGAGCATACCATCAGCACCATTTACAGCGACCTTGGCAATAAATATTCCCTGGTAGAAACTACAAAAACCCGTCTTGATACTTTAAGCGACAACCTGACAGAGGAATACAAAGACATTCTCGGAGCTGATCCTTATGAGGCCATTACAGAAATGTTCTCTTACCAGTACTCCTATTCTGCTGCTTTAAAAATGGGGTCAAACCTGATGCAGTCATCTCTTTTTGATTTTATAAAATGATACCGGTACATTGTTTACAAAAAACAAGCAAAAAATAATTTTCTATTTTCAGGTCAGAAGAAGGTGAAAATGTATGAAACCTGTGATTGAAGCAAATTTTAAACCTTTTGAATCTGTCCGTTTCCGTCAAAATGCCAGTCTGGTTTCAAAGGACCAGCTGGCAGCAAGACAGCATCAGGCGATTTCCCAATACCGCCTGAAAGTACGTCAGGCTCAAAATTACGGGATCAGTTCTCCGGAAAGCATGACCTGTATCCAGGATATCAGACAAGCTTTTGATCTCCGGGATACTGTCCAAAGAGTACATGGCACAGCAAACGTCTCTGGATCAGGAAACAGCTTTTGTGATCCATTTTCTGGCAGCCCTGACAATAATGGGCTGTATACCCTTCAGAGAGGTGAATTTGAATTTCGTGTGGCATCTGGCAATCTGGAATACGTACCAGCCCTGGAAATGACCATCATAACCTCTTATCCAAAAGTAGAGTTTGTGTATACCGGCACCCCCAATTATGTTCCACCAAAAAAAGAGCCGGATTCCCCTGCTCTTAATGTTACCATATAAAAACTGACCCCCGGAGGCTTATGCAATCATGAAGATTGATACAAAATATTACGGCGAAATTGATTATACAAAAGATGAACTGGTTGTATTTCCAGATGGTTTATTTGGTTTTTCCCAGTACCATGACTATCTTCCCCTCTCTATGGAGGAAGATGACAGTTCCCTGCTGATATTGCAGTCTGTAGACGAACCTTATGTAGCCTTTTTTCTCATCGATGCAGCAGCACTCTTTCCTTCTTATTCACCGGTTCTTCTACCAGAAGAATTATCCTTTCTGGAAGTAAATTCCAGTGATGAATTATCCTATTATGTCATATGTGCTGTAAAGAAGGATTATCTGGATGGAACCGTCAACTTGAAATGTCCTCTTGCCATTAATCCGGATACCCGCAAAGGAATCCAGGTGATCTTATCCAACGCTGACTATGATTACCGCCATACCTTACGTTCTCTTCTTGGTAAAGAGATAAAGGAACAGGACACTAAAAAAGGAGATAAATAGCCATGCTGATACTGAAACGTAAAAAAAATGACAGTATCCTGATCGGGAATGACATACGCATCACTGTACTTGACTGCGACAATGGATCTGTCAGCCTGGCTATAAATGCCCCGAAGCATATTTCTATTTTGCGGGAAGAATTGACAGAAGCAGAACGCAGCAACCTGGATGCCTTATTATCTGATACAGATTCACTGCGCTCTATTGAAAAAGGACTGAATTCTTATATGAAGAAATAGACCATAAGCTTAATGACCCGCAAACGGGTGAATACTGATAAAATGACTCTTATCTGCTATACAAAATATCATATAGCTCTTTCAGCTGCCGGCGTACGAGAGAAAAAAACTCTCTCAGACGCCGGTAAAATAATGCTCTTTTTTCCATGCGGTTTTCCCGCTCTTCTTCTTTTAATATGTCTGATCTAAGATCCAGCGCCTGTTCATCTGTTTCCGGCCCAAATTTCCCTGTCATGCCGTAGAATACATTTTTCTCCAGTATATCAAATACCTGGAGTTCTTCTTCCTCTGTCTCCATGCTGGCACATTCTTCCCGTGTTCCAAACCACATATAGCTTAAATGCAGAAGCTTCTGCGCCAGTATATTTACTTTAAATTCCTTTAGCCGGTTCTCAAGCTCCTGAAACTGGTCTTCTTCTGCTGCTTTTCTGTAAAATACATATAAGTCTGTCAGATGGCGTATCTGCAGATGTCCTGTTACATATAGGTAAGCAGACTGGATCATCAGATAGACTAGCTGGTCTATGGCATTCCATTCATAAATGTAGTTACCATTTTCTTTCAGGAAAACACGCTGGAGCAGCTTTTCCATCCCCCTCTGGTATACCTGGGTTTTAAAAGGAAAGGTATGATAGATCTCCACAGAAAAGCGACCTGGTATACGCATCTTTTCACCCACTCCCGGATAGAGAGTATCCGTTTCGTAGCCTATATTGACCAGATAGCCTTTTGCAAAAAGATAATCTTCCGGGTCAAGAAAAAAAAGCTTCAGAGAGCTTTCCCCTGCCATTTCCTCCCTTGGATACAGCTGTCTGCGGCTGCTGGAGGAAAGGACGAGTACCGGGATTTTTTTTAATTCCAGAAGGACCAGTATCTCCCGTTCTCCTTCTGTGCAGCTTTCGTTGAATTTCAGAATATCGCTGTAGCGCTCATAAAAGCGTGTTTTCCACCGTTCCGGCATTTTTTCATTATTTCCAAGGATTGCAAGATAGATCAGGTTTGAAATTTTGTTATAATCTGCAACCCGGAACAGCCTTTCCCAGTCCAGATTTCCATGAAGCGGCTTTAAATCATCCTGGCGCATAACAGATGCAGCCATATTTACCAGTATGCGGCCTTCATAAAAGTTTTGATTTTCCATTTAACTTCACCTGTTTTTTGATATTCTTCTGTTAAGTCCCCCATCGATCCTGCGTATCTTATCTAAAAGCTTTTCTGTGCGACAACGCAGATCCTCAATACGCTTCTCCAGCATTTTTTCCTGCTCTGTCTTTCCTTTAAAACAGCTTTTTACATTCTTTAATGGACCTTTAGCCAGATCTCGTAGATACCGGGCCCGAAGGCTGTTTCCCGCAGTCTGCAGGATGATCTGTTCTTCACAGTCTGCATGGCGCTGCAGCTGTTCTCCCCTCATATCTAAAAGAAGAGAAGCGGAGACTGTGTCGCCGCGCTCCACTGCCTCCGCCAGTTCTTCCGTCAGACTACAAACTTCTCTTAATATATTATATCTCCTTTGAAGATATATCAAAATTGTTTCCAAGTCTGCGCTCATATATTCTCCTTTAACCGAAAACACTTCGTTCTCTCACAATATGCTGATCGCCGGAAATCTTTCCTGCCTGGTTAAATGCATCTCTTAATTCAGAAAGTATGTGGCTGATCCTTGGAATCTCTTCTGCCCTGCGTTCCCTTCCTGCTTTAACACGGCTGATATCATAGATCAGGTACTCATAGATACGTTTCAGATCCTTGCTGATGGGATACTGCATATCCAGTATCTGTATTAAATACCGGACGATCCGTCCTGTTCTTTCGAGACATTCTTCAAAAGTCTCATATTTTTTATCCTCAAGTGCGATCTGTGCCATTTTCAGACGCTTCACTGCTTCGTCATACAATAAAAGCAACAACTCCAGATTGCTCATAGAATAGATCGTACTTTCCTTGTACTGCTTAAACTTTTCATACATGCTTTCTTACCCCCATCAGCCACCTAACTGTGACAGGTAGCTGGACTGTGAATTCATCTGATTGATCAGCCTTTCCATCTGCGTAAACTGACTGATATAACGGTCCTGCTCAGTTGACAGCTGGGACTGCAGGTTTGTGATGGTTTCCTGCATATCCTTTAATTCTTTATAAATACTGTTGTTAGTCAGGGTCAGGCTTAGTTTTTCAGATCCTGCCTCTTCAATAAGCACACCATAGGAATTTCCATTCTTGCTTGCATATCTGGTGGCATAAGTAGAAAGAGTACTGTCTATGGTGTTTACAATACCATGCGTGCCTGTGAACAGGTCTGATACCTTTTCCGGATCACTGTCCATGGCAGTTTTAAACTTTTCTTCATCAAATACGATCTTTCCACCTGCTGTGTAATCATCTGAGAAGGAAATTCCGATCTTTTCAAGATCGTCATAAGAAACACCGTTCATCATCATTGAAGAGAAAATGCCCTGGGTAGCATTGTCCAGGTCTTTTAAAGCGCTGCTGTTGTACAGAATACCCTCTTTTGCCTTATTCTCCCAGTTTTTAATGGAATTTTCATTCATTTCATTTTTCTGGTCTTCTGTCAGAGGCTTATAATTACTGTCCGGCTTGGTTGTTGCCTGGGTGCGGACCTCATCGATCATGGCATTATAAGCTTCAATGAATTTCTTTACAGTCTCTGTCACCTTTTCTGTATCTGCCGAAGCAGTAAAGCTGACACCGCCTTCTGCTGTTGCAGAGCCTGTATTAAATGTATTCGTGGCTCTAATATCCAGACCGTCAATGGAGAAGGTATTGCTGCTGCTGGTAATAGTGGTCTGTACCCCATTATAGAGAATACTCATCTCACCATCTGAGCCATCTGTGCTAACCCCGCCGAAAATGAGATTTGCTGCATCAGTAGTATCTTTTGGATTTGCACCAAGGCTGATCTCACGGCCCTCACCTTTTTCATTGGAAGAAAGAACAAATTTATTTGCACTGCCCAGATAGATGGCAGTTACTCCTGCATCTTTATTATTATTGATCGCAGTAAGCAGTCCGTCTACTGTGGTATCTGCAGTAATATTATCTATTTTTGCACCATTGACTGTAAAGTTTTTTAATGCGTCGTTTAATTCCTCTTTTGTATTGTATTTTCCCAGTCCCAGCTTGTCCCTGTTCTCCCACAGGCTGCTTCCTGTACTGATCTTGTTTGACTGGGTAGATGTGATACCCAGGGCATTCTGGAGTTCCTTTGAGTCTGCGGATATCTGTAATGTCTGACTGCTGTCTGTTGCAGTAAACGTCAGGCTGCCCTTTGAATCCTCACCTACAGTAACCTTTCCTGAACCGAAGGCTTTATCCAGCTTATTCTGTAAGCTATCCTTAAAAGCTTTAAAATCTTTTATCTCTTCCTTATCGCCGATCAGTTCAATATTCTTTGTCTGTCCGCCATAAGAAACAGAGATTGATTTTCCCTTAAGATAGCCGGAAAGGGGCTGCTTTGTTATAGCTGCAGCCTCGAATGAAGATTTATTTGAAGATGCGTTAAATTCATCAAGTGAAATGCCGTTATCTATATCATCCTTATTCATCTTGCCGGAATTAAAGCCAAGACTCTTTAAAGCAGATGATGTTTCCCTGATCACACAGCTTTTTCCTTTATCGGTAATACTGTCTGTCTGACTGATCTGGATCTGATCACCATTCAGTGTAAATTTAATGCCGCTCTTTCCATCTTTTCCGAGAAATCCCTGGGAATCAAGGGCTTCATTCAGCTGTTCTACTATCTTGTCAGAACTAGCCGTATAATCAATGGTAACTGTCTCTGTTTTTCCATTGTCCAGCTTTTTTTCATAACTGGTGGGGAACGTAAAGGTTGCTTCCGTTGTAAACTGCTTATCTGTAATACTGTAGGTTCCAAATGTCAGCTTCGTTCCGGAAAGATTGGAGGTCTTTATTTCTTTATTGCTAAAATCAGACCCGCTGATGCCGCCTAAGGTAATAGCTGAATCTGTTTTCTTTTCGCCGGAGATCAATGTGGCAGATGTTGCTAATTTGTTTACTCCCAGAACTGATACTCTGGATGCAGTGTCTGCGTTTCCTGTCGCTGATATATATTTTGTATAGTCAGGATCTCCCTGTACACTGACCTGGTTTTTTGCAAAGAAATCACTGTTTTTTAAGCTCTTTGTTGCTGAATAGCTAAGGTAATTGTCCTGAAGATCTATGATCTTATTGCTGATAGAACGATATGCATCCCGCTTCCATTCCAGTTTGGTCATAGCCTGTTTCTTGGATGTGATCTTGGATGTTGTTCTTGCTGTCATCTGTTCGATCAGTGCATCCCTGTCAATACCGGAAGCTAAACCGCCAAATCCTCTTAAAGCTGTATTTCCAAGACTGCTGCTTGTACTTGATACACTTGACATATCTGCTGCTCCTTTCAGTCATGTGATGTCGCGGAGTACATAAAATGCGCCGCTTCTGTATACTTTATCCCTGTGATTCTATAGATTCTATATAAATATTTCGGCGCAGCATGAAAATTTATAAGATATGGCGTGGATGTTCTTTTACTTCCATACAGGCTCTCATGGACTGACTTAAAACAGCCACACGGAATTTATTGCGGTAAAAGGTTAACAGCATCGGGACTGTCGTATTATCTGCTACAATATATTTGGGCGGCAGCCTGGTAAGCATCAGCGCCTTCACATCTGCCTGACAGCGGCTGCAGGTACAGGTATCATTACTTTTCAGTGCGTCAAGGATCAGTTCCGGAGTAAGGATCTCCTCCATGATATTTACGACCCGGTAACTTGGACCATCTTCCTGCTTCTGCTCTTCCTGTTGTTCCAGTTCTTTCTGTACAGGTGTCCCTGCGTTTGTTTTGGGCTGCTCTGTCTGTTCTTCTGTCTGTTCTTCCGGCTGTTCTTCTGTCTGTTCTTCCGGCTGTTCTTCCGACTGTTCTTCCTGCTGTTCTTCCTGCTTCCCGGGCTGTTCTGCCTGCTCTTCTGTCTGTTCTTTTTCCAGCTCCTGGATCAGATTCTTCTGGATCTCTTCTGCCAGCTTTCCTTCTTCTCTTGGATCAACTACAGTCACATTAGCGGAAGGCACTCTTACCGGTTCTTCAGCAGCTGATCCTTCCTGCTGTGTTTCACCGGAAGCTGAAGAAGACGGCTGTGTTTGGCCAGAAGACGCAACTGGCGGCTGTGAACCTGTGATAAGGTTCAGCACATGTGAGGTTTTATTTGTTTTTTTTGCCATATTATTTCTCCCTGAAACCTATGATCTTTTCTACCTCATCTAAAAACTTTCCATAATCCTTTACAGCTGATGCTCTCGGACTGTACTCAAAAATACTTTCTCCATGGGCCGGTGCTTCCGCAATCGCCACTCCGGACCTTATTTTTGTGTCAAATACCCGGGTTTCCAGCTGCCCGGCCAGCTGCCCGGCCATTTCCAATACATCCCTGCAAAGACATGTTCTTGGATTAAAGCGGTTTAGCAGGATACCCATGATCTTAAGGCCGGGATTGATCTGTATGCGGACAGATTCTACTGTTTCCTTTAACTGTGACAGACCAACCAGACTGAGGATATCCGATGCCATTGGTATAATAAGATAATCAGAAACTGCATATGCGTTAACTGTGAGAAGATTTAAGGCAGGGGGTGTATCGATCACAATATAGTCATAAAAATCCATAACTGGTTTTAAAACATTTTTTAAAATAGATTCTTTTTCTTCTCCCGGATTATACTCCAGACCACTGCTGCTTAATGTAATATCAGAAGGAAGGATATCGATCCCTTCTGTGCGGCTGATCGCCTTTTGTATGGATACATCTCCTTTTAATACATCCAGTATAGTAGATCCTCCTTCGGTATCCAGACCAAGGCAGAATCCAAGATTTCCCTGGGGATCCAGGTCTATACACAGAACCTTTTTACCTGCCATCGAAAATCCTGCAGCCAGCGCTGCTGATGTTGTGGTCTTTCCCACACCGCCTTTTTGATTTGAAACCGTAATGACCATTTTATGTATCTCCTTTTATCCTCTCTTCTGCATACAATATTTTCTGAAAGATCTCCCTGTATTATTCTCCAAGGCGTTCCATGGATTCCTCTACCTGTTTTACCAGTTCCTGGATCTCCTGATATACAGCGGCTGACTCATTTGCCATACGTCCGATCTCATCTGCTACAACACCAAAGCCTACACCTGCTTTTCCGGCACGTCCTGCTTCAATGGCTGCATTCAGGGAAAGCATTTTTTCCATCGTAGCCGTCTGCTCCAGTCCCTTTGCCTTATACTTGATCTGTCCCACTGCATCCCGTACTTTCTTTTCCTCTTTTGCAAATGCTTCTACGCTGTCTGCATTGCTCTTCCGGTAATAAAGGGCATTAGCCCACAGATTCAGCATCTCAGCTAAAAGCTGTCCACCGGCACTTACTACTTCCTGGCTTGGGGCTGAATCATCCGGGTAATCTCCAAGGACGATACCGCCGATCACTGTACCTGCACGGAATCCTCCTACTGTAAGATCCTGGGTAAACTCTCGCAGCTCATTATGTTTTCCATTGGTATACCTGCTGTAAAAGCTGGTAAAGGAGTTTCCTCTCGTAATGTATTTTCCTTTCATATCCACTACTGCTGCTGTCATGCCTGTGACCGTTAAAAACAGATCCTGGATCCGCTGAAGTTCTTTTATATCCAGGATCTGACGGATATCCAGATTTTCTGTACTTTCATCTTTTGTAACGGTATCCATATAGGAAGTTTTCCCTGATACAGCTGATCCTGTTGCCACTTTAGAAGCTGTAACTTCATTTTTGGCTCCATTCTGGATCCACTGGGCCAGCTTGCGGTCTGTTTCCCGGATATGCTTAACCAGCACGCTTACCATATAGTTGATCTCGCCCAGGGAATTGATCGTCGGACCTTCCTGCTCCAGTTTTATAATGGCATCCCCCAGTTTCTGTTTATACCATTCATGAAATTTATGATGTTCTGTATATTCCGGATATTTTGACTGCTTCTGGAGATCCTCCTCATCTGAAAAGTGTTTCGTTACATATTCAACAAGAAATTCTCCCAGACTTGAGAGATTTTCTCTTCCCTTTCCTTTTGAGCATGCATCCAGAAGGGTATTGACTTCGTCAAAAATCTTCCTGTGCTCACTGTCGATCAGTTCATTTCCTGTTACAAGATCCTGTGTTAATACATATTTTTCCATCCTTAGAGTCCTCCTTACTGCTGACTGTACTGTTTTTTAAAACGGGCAAGCAGTTCATCCATTACTGTGATCAGATGCCCGATCTCCGGCTTGGAAAGCTGTTCGTCTGCACCTAATTCTTTCCCCTTCTGCCTCATCTGCTCATTGATCAGGGAAGAGAAGATGATAACCGGGATCTTCTTTAAATGTTCGTCATCCTTGATCAGCTTTGTAAGCCTGTGGCCATCCATTTCCGGCATTTCGATATCTGTAATGACCAGATTGACCTTATCATACAGATCAGAATCATTATGTATTTGTGAAAGGTAATCCCATGCCTCCTGGCCATTGGAAAAATTCTTTACATTGGTAAATCCGGCCCTTTCCAGGGAATCATCGATCATTTTACTTAAAAGAATGGAATCTTCCGCGATCACAATAGGACTGTTGCAGATAGGGCGGTCTCCCATCTTATCTACATCTGTCACCTGTATAGTTGTTTCCGGTGCGATCTCTGCCACGATCTTTTCAAAATCCAGGATGATCACCAGCTCTTTTCCGCACTGGGCAATACCGGTAGCAACACTGTCATCTCCATTTGCAATGGTCTTATCTGGCTTCTGTATATCTTTCCATGAAATCCTGCTGATACCTTCGATACTGTCTACCCGGAAAGCGACCGTCATTTTATTAAAATTTGTTACGATAAACAGATCTCTTGGCCCATTTTCCCGGTCATCTCCTGTAAGATATTTTGCCAGGTTGATCACTGTGATCAGCTCATCCCTTGGTTTAAAGATGCCTTCTACTGCCGGGTTTGCATGAGGCATCGGTTTTACCTTTTCACTCATGATGATCTCCTGGACTTTTGCCACATTAATGCCATAAAATTCACCCATAACTGTGAATTTCATTACTTCAATCTCGTTTGTTCCTGATTCTAAAAGAATCCCTTCTTTTTCATTTTTGACCATGATCTTCTCTCCTTTTTTCTGTAAACAGGCATGCCACAGATGGTGACACCACCATAAATGAAAGCCCTGGCTATAGATGGCGTTCCGGTCGTCCCACTGTACGCACGATCACATCGCCTGTTGCAAGATCTAAAAGCATGGTACGGGCATAATTTCCTCCTGTATCCTCTGCTGCGATACAGATTCCTTCCTGGGCCATGACTTTTTTTACACTTTCTGCATTTCTCTGCCCGATATTTCCAAAGCTGCTGTTTCCGCTGATCTCAAACATCTTGGCTCCCCCTGCAATCTTAACTACCATCCGGCTTTTTACCATACCGAATATTTTCAGCTTTCTGAGGGTTTCCCTGATGCCGCTGTCTGCAAATTTAAATGGATTGGAATCCTTTCCTTCAAACTGTGCCGGAAGCATGATGTGCAGAAGTGCTCCCAGCCGGGTAACCGGATCATAAAAGGTTATCCCGATACAGGAACCCAAAGCATAGGTTATGATCCTTCCTTCCCCTCGTGAAAACTTCATATCACCGATTCCTACTTTTAATTCTGTGCCTCCGATCATTATGAAACTCCCAACCTCTCTAAAATATCGTTTAGAGAACGAATGTCCGGCAGCATGAGCAGCCAGTCAGAAAGTGCTTTTCCGCCGATCACAAAATCTGCATTGCAATACATCAGTTTATCTGTTTCATATCCATACTCAGCAATAGGTACCATTAAGATCCCACCCAGCATGTTGATGGTAGCACTTGGAACAGACAGTTCCACCTCTACATTTACAAGTTGTGAAAAAGCATTTATATAAGAACAGATAATGATGTTTCCTACTTCTACCAGTGCTGATCTGGCCATTTCGTCCATATCCAGAAAGGACTTATAACGGCTTCCAAGCAGTTTTTCCAATACCTCATTTGCAAAATCCAGGTCGAAAAGGAACAGCATCAACCCCTCAATATCACCTGACATTTTTACAAGGGCTGCTGCAACAAGCTCCTCCGCATCACCGATCCGGTTCATGGCATCATTGTATCCAAGGATATTCACAGATGGGATCGAGATCCGGACTTCTTTCTGCAGAAGCTTGGAAAGAGCAGTTGCTGCATGACTAGTACCGATACTGCCGATCTCCCGCATTACATCCAGAGCCTGCAGGTCCATATCTTCATATCGCTTTATTTCCATTTTTTACCTTATCCTCTCAGTGAATTGATCGTTCCCTCTATATCATCTGATGTAGTGATCATTTTTACAGCATAGGAAAAGGCTCTCTGACATTCGATCACATGGACCATTTCTTTTGCCATATCGGTGCCTGAATTCTCCAGTGCCCCTTTTTGCAGGACCGCATCTGATTTTAAAGAAGCTTCCATTCCATCCTGTGCTTTATATTCATTATCTCCTACGCTTAAGAGACGGCTGGGGTTTGAAAATGTGTATACACTTACCTTAGGAAGGTCAGTATCATCCTCTGTGCTGTCTGTATCATCTGTATCGTAGTCATCGTCTTCTGACTCTGATTCCTCCTGCAGCTTTTCTACATCTGTTACTTCCAGCTTAAGAGGCTGCCGGTTCTGGTCCAGCACCAGCTTTCCATCTTCTGTTGTAAGATAAAATCCATCTTCACGTTCTCCCCTGTGAAAATGACCGTTTCTTGTATAGGTGATCTCACCTGACGCAGGATCCTGTATCATAAAAAATGCATTAGGCTCCATAATTGCATAATCATATTCTTTTCCGGTCTGAGTAGCACCGGCTGTACTAAAATCCGTCCAAGTACGCTCCACTCTGGCTCCTGAACCTGTCTGCAGCTCTGTCTGGGCATTTTCAGAATCATTAAGATTATAGTGGATCAGTTCAGAAAAAGCCGCTGTTTTAGGTTTAAAGCCTGTATTGTTGATATTGGCCAGGTTATTGGATACAACTGACAGTTTTTTTGTAAACTGTCCGGCTCCTGCTGCTCCTGTATAAAATGACATATTCATTTCTTTATCCTCCTTACAGCTTACCGACATCTGACACAGACTTACTCATGATCTGATCATACATTTTCAGTGACTGGGCTGCGCTTTGAAGCGCTCTCTGGGATGACATCATAGCTGTCATCTGCTCCACCATGTCTACATTGGATTTTTCCAGCATTTTCCATTGAACAGTTGTATCTGCAGGCGTTGTTTCTGCCTGTGCAGTAGAGAAAAGTCCATTATCCTCTGCATGAAGCTGCCCCTGATCTGGAAAATCCACTACTTTCAAAGTTCCATAATCCTCTATGGTAACTTCCTGGCTGCCGCTTTCTTCACCATCAGACTGTTTTGTAATAGCAGCAGTAATGTGTCCTTTGGAATCAACTGTAAAGTTCTCATTTTTGATCTGGACAGGCTGTCCTTCTTTGTTTAAGACTCTTCCTGCCTGGTTTAAAACCAGATATCCATCTTTATCTACTGAAAATGAACCATTCCTTGTATACCGGATGCCCTGTGATGTCTGGATGCAGAAAAAGCCATTTCCATTTAAGGCAAAGTCATAGATCCCATCTGTCTGTTCCAGACCGCCCTGGTCATAATTGGTATAAACCTGCTTTGCTGTCTTTATTTTTGAAACAGTTGCCAGCTGGGTTGGATTTTCTTTGCTATACTGTCCTGTACGATAAAGCATTTCTTCTTTGAAAGTACTGCTTACCATTGTTTCGTTTTTATATCCAGGAGTCTGGATATTCACCATATTATTGCTGATGGTATTTAAGTTCCTGCTCTGGGTCAGCATGCCTGACGCCAGATTATAAAATCCCTGATACATCTGACTTTATCCCCTTTCCATTTTTTGTTTCTATAAAATGGCGCAGCTTACGCAAGGCGATCGTGTGGATCTGGGATGCTCTGGGCTGGCTGACACCTATGACCCGGCCCACCTGTTCCATTTTCAATCCTTCCATATAATGCAGTGCCAGTGTTTTTTGCTCTTTTTCATTTAGCTGGGCTATGCCTTCTGCCAGCACCCGCATATCCTCTTCCCACAAGCATGCCTCCTCAGGCTGTACCTGGGTATCGTTGTTTGTGATCTGGAGTCCATTGGATGTATTCTGGTTTTCCAGTAAAAAATCAAGAGACTGGATATTTCTCCTGTTTTTCATGGAAATGATCCTCTGGCAGCGTTTTTTTTCTATTCCAAGATGCTTTGCCAGTTCATCAACTGTTGGTGTTCTTCCTAATTCACGCTTCATGTCCTCGCATGCAGATTCTATAATCCCCAACTGCTTGTAAAATCCCCGGGGCATCCACTCCTGTTTTCTTACATAATCCAGCATTGCTCCTCTTACCCGCGTTGTAATGTAAGTGGAAAACTTAATGTTTTTATCCGGATCATACATATCGATCCCTTTTATGATCGCCACCACACCTTCATTCACTGCATCTTCCATCTGCATGGTGGTAGAATAAAGATCATATAGTTTCGTTGCCGTGGTTCTGGCTATGTACAGATACTGCATTGTGATCTCTTTCTTTATTTCCGGATCTTTCGTTTTTTTATAAAGCGCAAATAACTCCTTCTCTGCCTTTTCCTGCTTATCTTCCATAACTTTACTCACTCCTGTTATCTGCTGTTTATATCATTTGACCGTACACTTATGATCCTTTTTTCATTGTACTTATATTTCCAATTGACTGGATCTGCACATTATTTGCGATCTCATTAAATGAAAGCACCCTGATATTAGGATAAAAGGGTTCTACCAGATGGTAAAAATGGATCCTCATAACCTGTGAAGTCAGGATCACCGGATTCTGTGATAAACCACTGAACTTTTTTATCTGCTCTGCCAGCTGCCGGATCACATGCTGGAGCATTTCCGGGTTTAATGCCAGATATAAGCCATTTTCCCCTTTTGACAAGGATGCGACCATTTCCCGTTCCAGCTGGGCATCCAGTGTGATGACTTTCATGCATCCATCTGTACAGTACATGCGGGTAATGGTACGTTTAAGAGCTGTCCTGATCTTTTCTACTGTCTGGTCCAGCTCTCTTGGAGGAAGACCTGTTTCTGAGGCTGTCTGCATCAGATTCTCTACAATGGTCTCCAGGTCACGGACCGGAATTCCTTCTTTTAGAAGGTTTGTAAGAACTCTCTGGAAATAACTGTAGCTGATCATCTGTGGTATTGCCTCTTCCACCAGCTCAGGAGCTGTTTTTTTCAGATTTTCCGTAAGCCTTACCACTTCCTGTCTTGTAAGCAGTTCGTATGAATGCTGCCGGATGACTTCTGAAAGATGCATGAGCAATACAGACAGAGGATCAATGACCGTATAACCATATAATTCAGCCCGATCTCTGTTTTCAGGCTTGATCCACCTGCTGGGTATACCGTATGCCGGTTCAATGGCCTCAATACCTTCAATTTCTTCTTCCACCTCCTCTGGTTCCAGAGCAAGGAAATAATCAATCAGGATCTCTCCTCCTGCAATTTCTTCTCCTTTTATCCGAATACTATACTGACTTGGTCCCAGGGAAGAACTGTCCCGGAGCCGGATGGATGGGATCACAAATCCCATATCCTGGGCATATTGGCGGCGGAATATAACGATCCTGCTGATCAGCCTTCCGCCTACTGACTCATCTGCCAGAGGGATCAGACTATAACCAAACTCGATCTCCACTGGCTCCAGTGTAAGAAGGCTGTATACATTATTTACATCTTTAAAATATTCTTCCTCACTTACTTCCTCTTTTGCAGCAGCTGCCTGAGCCTGTGGGGAATCCTGAAGCTGGGTAGAAGGAGCCATTGCCATTTGTGACAATGCCTGTGGCTCTTTTTTTATCTTTCCGGAAAGATAAAATCCGCTTCCCATAAGACATGCAGCCACAACCAGAGTCCTTACTGCCGGCATTCCAGGTATCACAGCCATGACCGCCACTGCTGCACCACTAACGATCATAGCATGAGGCTGGGCCAGAAACTGCTTTGATACATCTTCATTTAAGCTGCCTTCTGAAACAGCTCTTGTAACGATCATTCCTGTTGCAGTAGAAATAAGAAGAGCCGGTATCTGGGATACCAGACCATCACCTACTGTCGCAATGGAATAGGTACTCAGCACGGCTGAGATGCTGCTGCCGGACTGTACAATACCGATGATGCTGCCGCCGATCAGATTGATGGCAGTTGTGATAAGTGACATAACTGCATCACCCTTTACGATCTTAGTCGCACCATCCATTGCGCCATAAAAATCTGCTTCTCTCTGAACCTTGGCACGCCGTTCCTTTGCCTGTGTTTCATTGATCAGGCCAGAACTAAGGTCTGCATCAATAGCCATCTGTTTTCCCGGCATGGCATCCAGATTAAATCTGGCTGCCACCTCTGCCACTCGTTCTGCACCTTTTGTGATAACAATAAACTGCATCAACACGATGATCAGGAAGATGATCAGACCTACTACTACGTTTCCTCTTAAAACGAAATCACCAAAGGCAGCAATGACACGGCCTGATGAACCTCCCTGAGAAAGGATATTTCTCGTGGTTGAAACATTGATACCCAGACGGAACAGCGTGGTAATAAGCAAAAGAGAGGGGAATATGGAGAATTCCAATGGCTCCCGAATGGTCATGGTTATTACCAGGATCATCATGGAAAGGGACATATTCAATATGATCGCCACATCCACCAGTCCCGCCGGAAGGGGAATGATCAAAAGCAATATGATCGTGATCACAAACATAACCACTGAGTAACTCAATAACCGTTTCATTCGTCCATTAATCTCCAACTATTATTTTTTATCTTTATTTTTCCCGTTATCCTGTTTATACAGATATACCAGGATTTCTGCCACTGCCGTATAAAATTCTGAGGGGATCGGCCTGTCCAGTTCACAGGAATTGTACATAGCCCGTGCAAGTGGTTTATTTTCAATGGTATAAACATTGTTTTCTTCCCCCACCTTTACGATTCTTAACGCCAGTTCATCTAATCCCTTGGCAAGTACTACCGGAGCATTGTCATGATCAGGATCATATTTTAAAGCAATGGCCACATGGGTAGGATTTCGTATGATCACATCTGCCTGGGGAACCTTCTGCATCATCCTGCTGGATGCCATCTGACGCTGCAGGCTTTTGATCCTGTTTTTAATCTCAGGATTACCTTCTGTCTGTTTATACTCATCTTTTACTTCCTGCTTTGTCATACGAAGCTCTTTTTCGTATTCCCAGCGCTGATACAGATAATCGCCAAAGGCAATGACCATAAAGGCAATACATACACGTATCAGCAGATCAAAGATCATTTTCATCATATAAGCCGCAGATGCTGCAGGACTCATATCGATCATTGATGCCATGGGCTGCAGATCCTGCTTCAGTATGTTGTAAAGCAATACCAGCAGCAGTGTTATCTTGATGGAGTTTTTCACCAACTCTACTGCATTTTTCATGGAAAACAGACGTTTTATACCTGAAAGAGGATTAAGCCTGTTCCATTTTGGCCGGATGGATTTAAAGGATACATTAAAACGTGTTTGTACTCCATGCGCCACAATTCCAAGTAAAAGGGCTAAAAGCAACAGAGGAAGCGCACATTTTAAAAACACAGACAGTGTAACAAAAACAAGGCTGGCTGAAAGCATATCTTCTGAGGACCGGGCTGCTCCATCTATGACCCAGGTCATATAATTTTTCATCTGTCCATATATAAAAGGAAGCCATATGCGGATCCCGAAAAATATGCCAGCCAGGATCACTACGGTAGCTACATCCCTGCTTTGGAAGATATTTCCTTCTTTTCTGGCATCCCGCCGCTTTTTGGCGGTAGGCTGTTCGGTTTTCTCCTGGCCACTCTGTCCCATCTTCTATGACACTCCTTTAGACTGGTTTCATATTGCTTAAAAGCTTCCACATCATCTGATACATATATGTAAAGATGGTATCTATATAATCTGCCATTGGCGAAAACAGTAGCAGCATCATCAAAAGCCCCATTATGATCTTTACCTGGAAATTTACCGTAAAAACATTGATCTGGGGAATGATACGCATCAGAATCCCCATTGCCAGTTCTGATACAAGCTCAATTGCTATCATTGGAAATGCAAACTGCATACCAGTAAGGATCCCCTGGCAGAATCCAGCTGTGATCACATGGACCAGCATGGGATTAAATGTCACTTTTCCAAAAGGGATCAGCTGTACCGACTGGTAAAACAATTCTAACAGCCGCAAATGACTGTTGCTGGCAAAAAAGATCAGTACCATAAATGCATAATAAATACCGGAACTGACCGTTGACTGGGTTCCATACTGGGGATCATAAACCTGAGCCATGCTAAGTCCCATTGAATAATCCATAATGGAAGAAGCAAACCGGATCGTAAGGAATGCCAGTTCCATTGCAAAGGCTAACACTGCCCCAAGAAAAAGCTCTCCCGCAAGCATTAGGATGTATTCTGCCATTGATCCCGGATATGCCATCTGGGTCTGGTCTGCAGACAGATACAGGAGCAGTGACAGGGCAAAAATAAAATATGCCCTTATTTTTACAGGAAAATTACTTTTTCCAAAAAGGGGATTGAATCCGATGGCTCCGCTCATACGCATCACTGCCATTGAAAATGTGATAAACATAGATCTTCTTTACCCCTTTGCGATCAATTCCACTATGTATTGAAAAAATTCCTGAAGCATGACCAGCATAGAACTTCCTAAAAAACCTAAAAGCACCATAATAGCCAGCAGCTTGGGGACAAATGTCATTGTCTGTTCATTGATCTGTGTGGCTGCCTGAAAAACAGCAATGACCACACCTACGATCATACTGATCAACAGAAATGGCAGCGACAGCTTCATTGCCAGCTGGAATGCTTCATACATGATATCCAGGATCTGCACTTCTGTCATATTCCCACCTCTTTCCTACCGGAAGCTTTGTACCAGACTGGAAAATAAAAGTTCCCAGCCATTTACTGTAATAAATAAAAGTAACTTAAAGGGAAGAGAGACCATAGTTGGCGGAAGCATTACCATACCCATGGACATAAGGGTGGTAGACACCACTATATCTATAAGCAGAAATGGAAGATAAATCAGAAATCCTGCAAGAAACCCTTTTTTTAATTCGCTGGTCATAAAAGCCGGTACAACAACAGTAAGAGGATATTCTTTCACATCTTTCTTAACTTCCTGTTTTGACATCTGTACAAAATGATCCAGCGTATCCTTCTCTGTATTGCGAAGCATGAATTGCTTCAGTGGATCTGCCATGCGGCTTACTGCCTCCTGCTGTGTGATCTCCCCATTTTTATAGGGCTCGTAGGCAACCGTATTGATCTGGCCTATAACCGGACTCATAATATACAGCGACAAAAAAAGTGCCATGCCTGTTAATACCATATTAGGCGGTGTCTGCTGGACTCCCATTGCATTTCTCGTAAAAGAAAGTATGATTATAATACGCATAAAGGAACTCATCATAACCACAATGGAAGGAAGCAATGCTGCAAAGGTAAGCAGCATGATAATATCCAGCGCAGGAACATTTCCTCCATTTAAGCCTGTAATCAGCTCATTCATTCGTTTTCTCCTCCTTAAACCGTTCCAGAACCTGGATCCCCGTCTGACTAGTCCCAAGCAGATATTGGTTTTCATCCAGTTTAAGAAGAATAATGTACTGATCATTTCCTACTTTTAGTTGTTCCAGTATCCGCATCTTTCCCCCTTTATTTCCATAAGGGGCGTTTTTCCCCAGGTACCGGCTTGCCTGCCATGCCAAAAACAAAATGACTACAAAAGCAAGCAGCATACCTGTTGTAGAAACAATATCTGTTATCATATTAAGGGCTCTCCGGATTGATATCCCTGGTTACAATATCGGTAATACGGATACCAAAATTATCCTCTACTACTACAATATCTCCCCTGGCAACACACTGTCCATTTACATACAGGTCTGCCTGTTCTCCTGCCATTTTGTCCAGGACTACAAGAGATCCCTGGGTAAACTCCAGAATATCCTTTACCAATTTCTTAGTGCGTCCTATTTCCACTGATATCTCCAACGGCACCTTCATGAGCATTTCCTGGTTGGCGCTTTCTTCTCCATTTTCACTTCCAGAAGATTCAAGACCAGGCGCATTGGCCGGCCGGATCAGGGCAGGTTCCCTGGATTCCTTTTTCCCTTCCTGTTCCCGTTTTTCCATATCCTGCATCAGCTGCATCATCTGCACCTGTGACTGCTGCATCTGATTCAAAAGCTGTAAAATAGCCGGATTCATATCTGCAGAAATACCAGCTGGAATCTGGGAATATACCGGCTGCGATGTAGGTGCTGGCTGCGGTGTAGGTACTGGCTGCGGTGTAGATGCTGGCTGTGGGACCGGTGCTGGCTGCGGGGCCGGTGCTGGCTGTGGGGCCGGTTCTGGCTGCGGTGTAGGTGCTGGTTCTGGATCAGGCTGCGTTTTTTCTTTCTCTGCTGCCTCTTCTATTACCTTCTCTGCAGTTTCTTCTGCTGCCTTTGATCCTGACTCCTTATCTTCTGTCTGAACCTCTGCTGCTTCTTCCAGGGATATCTCAAATGGTTCCAAAAGCCTTTTGGCAAGCTTTTCCGGCATAATATTTAAAAACTCACTTTTCAGCTTTCCTTCGATCTCAAGGGTAAAGGAAATGACCACCATAGGAATTGCTTCCGGAAAATACTTGTTTTTAAAGCTTTCTGCGTCTGTGATCTCAAAAGAAACCGGTGTGGATATATTAACTGTAAATTTCAAAAATTCTGAAAGTGCCGTTGCTGAAGCACCCATCATCTGGTTCATTACCTCACAAATAGCACTTCTGTTGATCTCATCCAGTTCAAATTTATCATCTGGTACCTCTTCGCCCAGAAGGGTTCCTACTATGATGCGCACGTCATTTCTGCTGAACATCATAATATTGCTTCCTTCCAGGCCCTCTACATAAGCGATTTCTACTCCTACTGCCGGTTCCAGCTTTTTAAACTCAAACTGATCCCTTGTAAGGATCTTTACCTTTGGAGTCGTGATGTGAACGGTAGATCCCAAAAGGGTAGACATTGCTGTCGCTGATGCTCCGAGGCTGATATTCATCATCTCCCCAAGAGCATCTATTTCCATCTCATTAAAGCTGAGTGCACCCATTCTTATTTTCCTCCTGTTTTCTACTTACCGATTTCCAGTGCTTTCTGAGCCATCAGCTTAATTGCGTTTAATGCTGTTACATTTGCTTCATAAGACCGGGTCGCTGACATGCTGTCTACCGTTTCCTTCAGCACATCCACATTTGGCATAGTCACATAGCCGTCTGCATCCGCATCCGGATGATCCGGATTGTAAACTTTCTTAGCTTCTCTGTCATCTTCCACAATGCCAGAAACTCTTACTCCTGCATGACGGCTGGTTATTCCTTTTCCCCGTGCTGCATTTTCCATTGCCTGGGCAAAAGACGTATCTGAATAGCTTTCAAGAAGTACATTTTTCCTTCGGTATGGACCACCTGACTCTGTCCGCGTTGTGTCCATATTTGCTATGTTTTCTGCCGCAATATCCATCCTGACACGCTGTGCGCTCATTCCAGAAGCGCTTATATCGAATGAACCTAAAAATGCCATAACAGTTCCCTCCTTATGGATCATTTTCCTAAAATGTCATTTACAGTTTTTACAATTCTCTGTGCATCAAAAGGCTTCACCACAAAATCACGGGCACCTGATTTGATCGCATCTACAACCATGCTTTCCTGTCCCATTGCTGTACACATAACAACTTTGGCATTTGGATCACCTTCACGAATTTTTTTCAAAGCCTGAAGCCCGTCCATATTTGGCATGGTGATATCCATAATTACCATGTCCGGTTTTTCCTCACTGTATTTTTTTACTGCTTCTGCCCCATCCTGTGCCTCGATAAAATCGTTATATCCACTTGAACTGAGAGCTTTCTTGATCATCATCCTCATAAAAGCAGCATCGTCTACCAGCATTATCTTAGCCATTTCTTATTCCTCTTCTTCCTTCATTCTTAATTTATACTCCCGTATTCCGGGGCGTATTTATCCTTGTTCTTTTACAGATCCGTCACTGTTATCAGGATCTTCTTCCTTCTGCGGCATTATATCCGTTTTCTTTTCTTCTATTTGTGACGCAATGCATTTTTCAATCTTCACAGCCACATTTTTCTTATAACATCCCATTTGTCCTGTAAACCAAGGCTGACGTCCTACAAAAAGTCTGACCGGACTGTCTTTTGGCTTTCCAAGATCGATCACATCTCCTACCTGGATCTGATAAAGTCCTTTCAGATCCAGCTGTACCGTGCCAAGCTGTCCTGTAATAGGCAGTTTGGAGTAACGGATATTATCCATGATCTTCTCTTTATTATCCTGATAAGAAAATCCTCTTGCCAGGTGCTTGCGGTTGTCAATACTGTGAAAGATCACCGTAAGAAGATTGCCCGGAAGGCAGATCTTTACTTTTTCCTGTGCCTGTCCAGATATGTCCACATTTAAAATGATAATGGCTACTGTTTCATCCAGACCAACATCCTGGACCATGGTTGGATTTTCTTCTACATGTTCTACGGAAAAAACAATGCTCACATAATTCGAAAATCCATCCTTTAAGGCACCTGTCATATATTCTACAATCCGCTTGTACAAAGCACGTTCCACGTCGGAATACCGGTAATCATCCTCTACTGCTACAACATCTTCGCCCCCCAGCATATGGTTGATCAGTGTAATCACCATACCCGGAGTTACAAACAGCATCAGTGGAACACTCATTTTTTCTTCTCCTGCTATTGATGCGTCTATCATTGTCATGCAGTCGTTTTCGTGAAGGGCATTTACGTATTCGTAATACCTTCTTTCCTGTACATCCAGCACCGTTATGTCCGTCATCACGCGGAAAATACCGTTGATCTGGGAAGTAAGAATACGTGCATAATTCTCAAATACACTCCTGAGGATCTTCATTTTTTCTTTTGTGAATTTCCTCGGGCTGAAAAAGTCGTATTTAATATAGTTCTTTTCTTCTGGTGACAGAGGCTGTACAGATTCGGTTTTCTTTTCCTGTGCTGGTGCATCTGCACTCATGGATTTTAAAAGTGCATCTATCTGGCTTTGTGATAAAACATCTGCCATTCTTCCTGACCTCTCTTATTCACTGGTATTTTGCATTTCCTCCACAGACCCTGCATCTTCTGCACCTGCATCTGCTGCACCGGTATCTACCGGTGCCTCTGTATCTGCCGGTACGGTTTCACCACCCTGGGAAGAGCTTTGTGACTCTCCTACTGTTACTACTGTAGTATTCGCATATTCACCGCTCTTAAACTCTTTATAATACTCATTCAGGTCTCTTTCTTTTGCCCCATTATCTAAAAGCAAAAATTCAATCCTGCGGTTTTTTATCCTTCCTTCTTCTGTGGAATTATCTGCTATAGGGCGATATTCACCATAACTTATATCCACCAGCTTCTCCGGCTTTATTACATTCTGCTGCTGAAGATAAATACATACTTCTGCAGATCTCATCGCCGAAAGGATACGGTCTTTTCGTATAATCTGTGGATTGATCTGTGAATTATCTGTTACTTTCGCAGTGTGGGACATGATATTAACCTGTTCAATCCCACCTGCTGCAGGAGCTATGGCTTTTGCAAATGTATAGAGGACTGCCTGTCCTTCCCGTGTAAGCACGGAGCTGTTTGCACCGAAAAACACATTATTTGCAAAAGAAACATAAGTATAATCATCTCCCCTGATGACCGTAGCCTCCTTTACACCCGCCTGATTCAGGCTTTCAGCGATCGTAAGATACAGCTTATTTACATCTTCTGCCTGAAGATCTTCCTGGCCGATCTCCTGGCCTTTGCTATCCACCTCTGGGGTATCTGACATCTGGGAATTAATGGTAATATTTTCTGATCCCTGGTTCTGTATGCTTGGGATGCTTTTCACAAAAATAGTCCATTTCTGTGCGTCCAGGTTAGACATGGAATACAGCATGATAAAAAATGTAAGCAGCAATGTTACCATGTCTCCATAAGTATCCATCCAGTTGCCGCCGCTGTCTGTGGGGCGATTTTTCTTACTCATTTATCTTCCTGTTCCTTCCCCTGAAAATCTCCAGCTTCTGCTTTTGCAAGGATCTTCCGCTGCTGTGACTGTTTAATCGATGCAAGAAGATGTTCCCTCAGGTATTTTGGATTTTCTCCTGCCTGTATGGCAATGATCCCTTCAATGATAGTAGAACAATACAGTTCTTCCTCATCCTGACGGATCCTCAGTTTCTTTGCGATCGGATTAAAAATAACATTTGCAAGAATACAGCCGTAAAAGGTTGTGATCAATGCTACTGACATGTCACTGCCGATAGTAGATGAACCGCCTGCATCCATATTCATTCCCTTCAGCATGTTGATCAAACCGATCAGGGTACCTATCATACCAAAGGACGGTGCATAAGATGCAGCTTTTTCATAAAGACCTGCCGCCTGGTCGTGACGGATCATCATATTATCCAGTTCTCTTTCCAGAACCAGCCTTACTTTGTCCGGATCGTTTGCATCTACGATCATCAGGACACTCTGCTTAAAGAAAGTATCCTTGATCTCCGCCGCTTTATCCTCCAACGCCAGAAGGCCGCTCTGCCTTGCTATGGTTCCCAGATCTACAAGCTGTTCGATCAATTTGGGGATATTATAGCGGTTTCCCCTTATAAGTACTGCAAAATGCTTTGGGATATCCTTTAATATCCCTAATGGATAGCTGGACAAAGTTGCTGACAGAGCCCCACCAATTACAATGACCATACTGGGGATATCAATAAAGTTACCAATCTTGGCAAAACCGATTCCGTTTACAATTAAAGCAAAACCCAGGATTATACCTAGTAATGTTGTAGGATCCACCTGCTTTTCCTCCTAAATCTGCATCTCTTTTTTTATGCTGACACACCTTTGAAAGAACCCGGTCACCTGATCTTTGATGCTTTCTACACTGTCTTTTACCAGATAGTAATCTCCATTCATCATACGGATCTTTGTTTCCGGAATCTGTTCGATCAATTCAACCTGAAGCCAGTTCAGATATAAAATCTCTCCGTTAAGTCGTTCTACACAGATCATATTCCTTACCGCTTCATGTTGATCAGATCAGACAGGATCTCATCACTGACTGTGATGATCTTTGAATTGGCCTGAAAGCCTCTCTGTGTTGTGATCATATCAGAAAATTCCTTTGCAAGATCCACATTGGAAGCCTCCAGATATCCGGTCATTAAAGAAGAGGTGCTTCCTCCTGGGATCGTAGCGGAAGCATTACCACTGTTATCGCTTTCTGCTGCCCCATAGTAAAAAGAACCCTTTTTGCTTAAGCCCTCCGGATTCTGGAAGGTGGCAATGGCAACCTTACCGATGCTGACGGTTTTTCCATCCTTATCCGGATCCGTTGACTTTACTGTACCTGAAATCTCTCCCAGACTGTTAATCTTTACATTTGTCAGCTGCAGCGGATCATCACCAAAATCATTGCCTGTTACATCACTAGGAACCTTGATGGCTACAAGATCTCCATCAAATCTCGTTGGCTTATCTACCTCATCCGGACGGAAACCATAAACAAAATTTCCGTTGGCATCTGTAAGATATCCATTTCCGTCAATTTTGAACTGACCAACTCTGGTATAATCAAAGTCCGTTTTCTTCATATCCGCTACTGTAACCGTTTCTGTGCTCTTTGGGAATGTAATAAAGAAGCCTTCTCCGTTTACACTTGCATTAAGACCACCTACATAGGTTGGTGTAGAGGCACTCATATCCGTACTGATGGAACCCATCATGGAACCATATCCATACTGGGCTGCATTTACACCACCGGCATTCTCGCTTCCCTTTGTGGAGGTGGTGGAAGTCTGGTACATCGCCTCTTTAAAGCTGTAGCTCTGGGACTTAAAACCAAATGTATTTACGTTTGCAATATTGTTGCCGATGACGTCCAGTTTGTTCTGATGCGCCCGAAGACCTGATACTGCTGAATCCATTGCTCTTAACATATTCTTTTGCTCCTTTTTACATTTCTTCTGTTTCTGTATCTTCAGATCCTGTGTCTTTCAGATCTGCATTTGCTAACTGTTCTGTGATCTTATCTGTTTTTTCAGATCCTCTGTCAGGATCTTTTTCACCTGCTTTCTCTGGAAGCTTTCCTACTCCCAGGACACTGGACATCTTATAGCTGGTATCATCACCTTCCAGACGTACCACCGGATCTCCCTGGGTAAAATCAACAGAAATTACCTTCCCATATTTCACGCCATTTGCTGCCCCGGTATCAGGATCCGTAACCGCCACTGTTATCTCCTGACCGATCAGGCTGCCTGCATATGTCTGAGTTGTAACAGCAGCTGATGTATTTAATGACTCTGTCATGGCAGTAAGTGACTGGACCATTGCCATATTTGTCATCTGGGACATCATTTCGCTGTTATCCATAGGGCTTGTCATATCCTGATTGGAAAGCTGTGCTGCTAACAGCTTGATAAAGCTGTTTACATCCATCGTGTTCTTGCTGTTGGATCCGGCACTGTAAACACCTGCCTGATACGGGTTTGCAGTGCTGCTGACTGTTATTTGATCTGCCATATCACTTTAATCCTCCTTCTAGGCCAGTCCCAGCCTTAGCTGTTGGGCAAAGCTGTCATCCTGCTTCTGGCGCTGCTCTTTTTGATCCTGCCTGCCGTTTCTGCCATGACCGGGATCCTGATCCATGTTTTGCCTGTTTTCAGTCTGTTCCGGTGTGTAAATAACAGTAGGAGTTCCTGTCTTTTCTTCCAGGATCTGTGCCAGATGCCCTGCTTCTTTGCTTAATATCTCCAGTGTTTTTGCACTGGTTGAAAAAATAGTGACCTCTGTTTTTCCTTTTTCATACTCCAGCCGGATAGTCAGCTTTCCAAGCCTTTCCGGCTCCAGGGAAAGCTCCAGCTTTCCTTTTTTTTCACTGATCTTTGTATCCAGGTAGTTTCCCAGATCCTCTGTCAATGTATCCTGGGCTGTTGGCAGCCGGTCTGCCGGTCCTGTATCAACAGCAGCTGGTTTTGCTGCTGTGCCAGCTGAACTTTCAACAGTTCCTGTATAACCGGGCGATGCCAGGGCTGTCATTTCCTTTCCGGAAATATGTTCCTTCTGGTCTGGTATTTCTTCTTCCCGGTTCATTTTGGCAGTTTGCTTTGACTGCCCGGCTTCTCCGGTCCGTCCTGCAGCTTCTGTCTGTGCCGGTCTGTTCTGGAGCTTTAAGTCATCTGCATGGACAGCTGTTTCTGTGTGGGGGGCTTCGGTCTTCTGTATGGTACTGACCGCTGCCGACTGGTCCTCCATTCCTGTTTCCACCGTTGTCTGTACAGCCAGATCTTGTATTCCATTTATTTCATTGTTGTAAACAGCAGGCGTTTTACTATTTTCTGCTGTTATCTGTACAAAGGTCCTGTAGCAGGCTTCAGAAACATAGGCAGCTGCCAGTTCCTGCTCCTGCTCTTTTTCTCCATCCTGGCTGTTCTTTCCGTCCTGTATGTCTGTTACTTTTATTTCTGCTTTTATTTCATCTGTTTTTACGTTTTCTCCGGACTGCCTGCCATTAACCTGTTTTTCATTTCCCCTGTTTTTGGTTTCTTCTGGCTGTGTTTCTTTATTTTTTGTTTCCCCTGTTTCTGCTTTTTTTGTTTCGTCATTCTGGGCTGCTTTTTTCTGGTATTTTGTCAGCATCGATGCAAAATCTGACCCATTCTCCACTTTTTCTTCTGGGTTCGTACCTGACTTCACAGAATATCCTGTTTTTATCTGACCGGTATTTTCAATCCTGCTCAACCTAGATTACCTCCCTGTTTTGAGAATATCTGGCTGTTCTTGAAGCAAATTCTTCTATAAACAGCTCCTGTGCCTTTTTAGCAGCTTTTTCATACTCACTCTGCCGCCTGTCCTTTAACTTTTCATAACGGGACGTATCTATCTTTGCAGCGATCACCTGTACTTTTTTCTTTTCTTCTTGCTGCTGTAAAAGCTTTAACTGTTCCTGTTTTTTCCGGATCTGATTTTCCATTTCACTGATATACATACCATAAAGACAAATATCTTTTATCTGTACATCCTGTTTTTTCAAATCATCCATCTTATTCTGGGCAGATACCAGCTTGTTCTCCAGTTCCTGTATCTCTGCTTCTTTTTTCCGGATCTGTGCCAGAAGTGTACCATGTTCTGCCTTAATGCTGTCCAGAATCTGTTCCTTATAATGAAGTACATTTTCAAGACTGTATTTAAATCTCTTCATCTTAAGTATCATCTCCTATAACTGCTAACCCACGATTTTTTCCATTCTCCTTATGCTTTCCTCATAAGGGATATTTTCATTTGTTTCCTGTTCCAGAAATTTATTCATATCACCTATGCGGTCAACTGCTTCATCCAGAGCACTGTTTGCACCTTTTTTGTAAGCGCCAATGGAGATCAGGTCTGCATTTTTCTGATAAAGACTTAACATGTTCCTGAACCTTGAAGCTGCTTTCCTGTGTTCTTCCCCGGCTATATCATTCATAAGACGTGAAATACTCGCACTGATATCAATAGCCGGAAAATGGTTTGCATTAGCCAGCTGCCTGCTTAAAACAATATGACCATCCAAAATACCTCTGACTGTATCAGCCACCGGCTCATTGGTATCGTCTCCCTCCACCAGTACCGTATAAATCCCGGTAATGGAACCTTTTGCAAAATTCCCGCTTCTTTCCAGAAGCCTTGGAAATTCTGCATAAATAGAAGGTGTATAACCTCTGGCTATAGGCGGTTCTCCAATAGCAAGACCGATCTCCCTCTGTGCCATGGCATATCTGGTAAGAGAATCCATCATCAGCAGCACATCTGCTCCCTGATCCCTGAAATATTCAGCGATCGTTGTTGCAACCAAGGGACATTTCATACGCAGCATTGCCGGCTGGTCTGATGTGGCTACAATAAGGACAGAACGTTTCATGCCCTCTTCTCCCAGATCCTTTTTAACAAATTCCAGAACCTCCCTGCCTCGCTCTCCTACCAGAGCGATCACATTGATATCTGTTTTTACATTCCGGGCGATCATTCCCATCAATGTACTTTTTCCAACACCGGAGCCTGCAAAAATCCCCATTCTCTGACCTTTTCCAATGGTATTTAAACCATCAATGGCCTTAATCCCAAATTCCAGATGTTCCCTGATAGGAGGACGGTTAAGGGGGTTGATATAGGCACTGTCTACTGTATAAAGCTTCCCTGGGGGAAACTCTCCTTTTTCGTCAATGGGATGCCCCAGCGCGTTGATGATACGGCCTTTCAGGAAGTCTCCCACCGGTATCTGCAAACGGCATCCGGTATTGCGGACAAAACTTCCCGCTGTGATCCCGCTGATATTTTCATAGGTCATCAGCTGTATTTTGCCATTTTTGAATCCTACCACTTCCGCAGGAACCTGACAGTTCTCAGCTTCATTGTAGATCATAACAATATCACCAATACCGGATCTGCCTCCGGAAGCTTCCATTGACATTCCCACTACATTTTCAATTTTTCCAATGCGGTCTGCTGTTTCTGCCTGCTGTATTAACTTCAGGAGATTTTCATACATGGTTTTCACCTCTGTGTACTTTATGTATCCATAAAATCTTTATGTATTGGCGTTGTCTACAAGTCTGTGTATATTTTCAAGCTGGGTATCTACACTCATATCTATAATCCCGTCCGGCATTTCGATGATACAGCTTCCGCATTTTCCGTCCTCCATTACTATAAATTTGACGTTGTCAGAGAGCCGTGACAGTTTCTCTGCCAGATGTCCATCTGCCTGAACCATGGTCTCATAGTCTTCTTTTTCCATATAGATCTTGACCCAGTCCATTTTCTGCAGTTTTTCTGTTTCAGCTTCTATCATCCTGCTTATAACAGAACCGCTGGATCTCAGGCTGATATGGATCACTTTTTCAGCCACTGCCACAGCAATATCTTTTAATTCTTCCAGATATTCTCTGAGGCATTTTTCTTTTTCTTTGTTGATCTCTATTAAGGCTTTTTCCAGGCTTTCTTTAAAAAACCGCTGATTTTCACGATGTTTCGCCTCATTTTCCTCTTCTGCCCTAATCAGTCCCTCTTCATAGCCTTTTTGTCTACCTTCTTCAAATCCTTTCATCTGGGCTTCCTCAGAGATCTGTTCTGCCTTTTCGTTTGCTTCCTGTTCAATGGCTGCCGCTTCTTTCCGGGCTTCTTCTAATATTTTTTCTTTTTCCCTAAGCACCAGCTCTATTTGTTCCTGACTGCATTCCAGACCATTGCATGTATCATTGCCCGCATTTAAAGAAGCTTCCGTTTCTTTTTTATTCTGCTTTTCTGTTTCTGGTTTCTGTGCATCCGGTGCCGTAAATACCTGTAAGGGAAGCTTCCGGACTCTGGCTTTATTTTCAAAGCCTGTATCCTGATCAGACAACAATGTTATCGTCATCTCCTCCCTTATTGATTATTACTTCTCCTGCATCTTCCAGTTTACGGATCAGATTAACAATACGCTGCTGTGCCTCTTCCACTTCCTTAAGCCTTACATTGGTAGTGATCTCCAGGTCTCCCTTGACTGTTTCTGCCATACGCTTGGACATATTTGCAAAGAATACGTTCTTCATATCCTCTGATGCAGTCTTTAATGCATATACAATATCCTTGGAATCGCAATCCCTGATAAAACGCTGTACAGATCTTGGATCCATATCGATGATATTCTCGAACATGAACATCTTGTCCCTGATGCTTTTTGACAGTTCCGGATTATCTTTATCCATTTCATCAAAGATCTGTTTCTCGTTTCCTCGGTCAACATGGTTCATCACATCTGCCACATAATCAATACCGCCCAGGTTCATATTATCCTCACTGGTAATGATCGTAGCGAATTTCCTCTTCATTTCCTCTTCCACAATAGCTATTGCCTCAGGAGATACACGGCTCATATTTGCCATGCCTTCCAGTACCGGTATCCTTTTTTCATTTGGAAGCTGTTCCAGTATCTGGGCCGCCTGCTGAGGATCCATATAAGCCATGATCAGAGCGATCACCTGGGGCCGCTCATGCTGGAGCAGGGCAAGAAGGGATTTGGGATCTCCCTTTGTAAAAAAGTTAAATGGCTTGGACTGGAGAGTCTTGGATACTTTTTCCAGAAGATTTCTGGCTGTGGTTTCTCCAAAAGCTTTTTCCAGTACACTTCTGGCATAATCCAGACCTCCATCTGTCATCATCTTGTGGGTAAGGCACATTTTATAAAACTCATCTAATGCATTCTCCACCTGGGCATTATTTGTTTTTCCAAGCTTTGCTACCTCATAAGTCAGGTCTTCGATTTCCTGTTCACTGAGATATTTATAAATCTGGGAAGCGCGGTCTGCTCCTAAAGACACAACTACCACTGCTGCTTTCGCCCGCGCATCCATTTTATCCAGTTCGGATCCCCCGGTAATATCTGTTATCTTACTTCCCTCTATTTCTGCCATCGTTTCCTCCACCAGTAAGCAGCCAATTCTGGATCAGTTTTGCTGCGATCTGCGGATTTTCATCCACAAAGGAACCGATCTCCTGTTTTAATTTCAGACTGTGCTGCATTTTCAGATTTAAAATTTCTTCATTTTTCTTAAGTTCATCGTCCTGTCCCTGAAGCGCCGACTGTTCCTCTTCAGTTAACAAGGATATATTCCCATCATTTTTAGTTTTACTGTCGGCGGCAATGGCATTTTGAGGATTTTCAGTAATCGCATCTCCATCCGGTATCTGTTCCAACAGTGCCTGTCTTTCTTCTTCTGACGCTTTCAAATGCTGCCTGCTGAGTATCAGCAAAGCAATCAGCAATACCAGAAGCAGCCCACCTGCCCCTATGGCGATCAAAAGAGGCAATGGAAGCTTTGCTTTCTGTGCCGGTGCTGTTACCGGCACTGCATCTGTGTTTTTACTGGCTGCTGAAAGGGCTCTTATAACCGTGATCTTTGAAGGAGCGTCCTCCTGGGTAATACCTGCTGAATTAGCTACAAGACTGACCAGATCTGCGTCTGCAATAGATGTATCATCTGTATCAATAGTAACGCCTACTGTTGTATTTTCCAGAACACCAGGATCGATCTGACGCTGTTCTTTTGTGGAATTATACAGCCACTCTCTTATTGCGCTGTTGTTGGAATATGTATCTGAACCTGCCTGTGTGCCTGTCTGGCCCGTATAACGGGGTGTATCTGCATTAGCATCTGCGCCTGCTGCGCCTCCATTTCCCGAAGACGTACTTCCTGTATTCTCCCCTGCTGTTTCTTCTTTTTCCAGCAGTCCTGTTTTATCATTCTGGTCAACCTTATCCGGAGTGGTATACTGGACTGTTTCCTGGATCAGCTTCTGCATATTCAGTGTGCCTTTTACAGAAACTGCAACTTTTCCCTGTCCATACATTAATTCCAGGACCCGGCGCACATTTCCTGCTATACTTTTTTCTACCTGACTGGTAAGCTCTGCTACATCTTTTCCTGTACCGGCAGTATTACCTGCCTCATCTTCACCGCCGACTTCCATCATGGTAGCAGCATCAAATACAGAAACATTGGTAAAATTCATTCCCTTTACAGCTCTTGCGATCAGGTTCTTGATAGCAGCTGCCTTTGTATCTGTCAGATCCTGTCCGGGATCCATTGTCACCACAACAGAGGCTGATGCATCTGTCTGCTGTGTATCATCCAGTGCATATTTCTGGGTTCCGCCTTCTGCTATGGTCACTTTTGCATCACGTACCCCTTCAAATAATCCGATCTGGGCACCAAGACGATCCTGAAGTTCATACAATGTATATTTTTCCTTATCCTTTTCAGTGCTCATGATTCCCGCATTATTACGGTACATATCATAAGTAAAGCCGCTTTTAGGATATCCTTTGCTTAGCAATTCAGCCCTGGTCTTATCTACTGTATCTGACATTACCTGGACAGAGCCGTTTTTGTCATTGTATCTGTAATCAACACCTTCATCCTGAAGAAGACTTACAACTGCCTGGGCATCATCCGAGCTCATTCCTGTAAACAAGGTACTGTATCCTTTTTTCGTGCCTATATTCAGGACCAGAAGTCCGGCTGCCGCCAGGATAATCGTCCCCGCTGCAATGACTGCGATCATTTTTTTTGTTTTCCCTGGCATCTTCTGCCATGCTTCTTTTAGATTCTGCACTGTTCCATTCATCCTTTGCATTTCCATATATAGCAAATATTAAAAATCTACTGTTCCATTCCATGGCCAGCAGTATTAAACACTCATCTTTAAAATTTCGTTATACGCTTCCATTGCTTTATTTCTAAGAGAGATCATAACTTCCAGGCTCAGTTCTGCTTTTGCCTGGGCGATTGGAAGACTGTGGGCATCTTCTAACTGCCCCGTTGCCAGAAGATACTGTTTCTGTTCTACATCCTTCTGTGTGTCGTAAACATTTTGCACTGTATCTTCAAGCACTGACTGGAACACAGATTTTGTGCCATTTTCTGTTCCTGTTATTTTTTTATCATTCTTTTCAACAGCATCCCACCCTTTCATAGGGGTAATAAACCCATTCACCTGTTCAATCATTTTATATTTTCTCCTTAACTGTATAATTTGTATGATTTAAAAGTTTTTAGCTGCGCTGCGCAGACGTGAAAGATCGCTACTTACAGAACTGATCATAAACTGGTATTCATAAGCTGTTCTTGCCAATTCAACCTGTTCCTGATCCATATCCACATTATTCTCATCCAGTCTGGTTGATTCATTTAAGGTTGTATGGACAGACGGTCTCATATTTTCAATCCCTCTTGCCACATTTTTCATAGAAGTCTTCTTCACAGTAAGAGCAGACCGGATCTTCTGTGCCAGTTCATTCTCAAAGGTCATATATTGTGACTTAAAACCTGGCGTATCAACATTTGCAATGTTGTTCATAGTCAGGTTCTGTCTCATCCATAAGCTGTCCAGGGTTTTTTCTCCAAGTAATAATCCATTTCCATACAAGTCCATCATAAATGTTCATCCTCCTGTGTGGCCGATATAATTTTCTTCAAAAAATACATACCGTTAATATCCCTTGATGGAAGGGGTTACAATTTTCGTATTTTTATCATTATCTATACACTCTATATAATATATAATTCTTATGATTTTTTCAAGTCTTATATTT
>OODT01000361.1_pt1 | contig 55488 bp, 46 predicted proteins | sample 1671841 | NCBI WGS metagenome assembly OODT01 (sample SAMN06348198, study PRJEB24527) | human gut metagenome | biome: human gut; feature: ankylosing spondylitis patient; material: feces | host: Homo sapiens | place: China | collected 2015-10 | reverse complement strand
AAGTTCTGTATTTTCTCTGTCACTTATCAGCGACAACTCTGATACTATATCACAGCTGCCGCCAAGTGTCAACGTTTTTTTTATTTTTATTTAAATATACTGCATTACTTCTCTTAAATTCGCCACACCAATTAGTTGTATCTTAAACTTTCCCTGCAATCCTTCTAAATTTGCCTTCGGCATAATGCAAGTTGTAAATCCCATCTTTTCTGCTTCTTTTACTCTCTGCTGCGCCTGACTGACTCCACGCACTTCTCCGGAAAGTCCTACTTCTCCAAATATCAAAGTTTCCTCATCTATAACACGGTTTTTATAACTTGAAATAATTGCTGCCACAATTCCAAGGTCAATTGCCGGTTCTCCCAGTTTCATTCCACCAGCCAGATTTACATAAGCATCACACTCTCCCAAAGATAATCCTACCCTTTTCTCCAACACTGCCATCAACAAATTGACACGGTTGTAATCAATTCCAACTGCCGTTCGTCTTGGAAGCCCAAAATTGGTTCGCGTTATCAATGCCTGAATTTCAATTAAAATTGGTCTTGTTCCCTCTAAAGAGCAGACAACAACGGAACCTGACGCATCTGTCGGTCTGCCATTCAGCATAACTTGAGATGGATTTTTCACTTCCACTAATCCTTGTTCCCGCATTTCAAATACACCAATTTCATTTGTTGAACCAAAGCGATTTTTTACTCCTCTTAAAATCCGATAAGAAGCATGACGGTCTCCTTCAAAATACAATACCGTATCTACCATGTGCTCCAGTACTCTTGGTCCGGCTACACTTCCATCTTTTGTCACATGTCCTACAATAAACATGGAAATCCCCATACCTTTTGCGATTTTCATTAATACGCCTGTTGACTCCCTGACCTGTGATACACTTCCCGGTGCAGAAGAAACCTCTTCATTATACATGGTCTGAATGGAATCAATAATGACTGCTTCCGGCTTTTCGTTCTCAATAATTGCTTTTATTGTCTCAAGATTCGTCTCACATAAAAGTTTCATCTTATCTGTAAATGTTCCAATTCTCTGCGCACGCATTTTTATCTGACGCAGAGATTCCTCTCCCGAAACATAAAGCAAACTGTGACCTTTATCTGATAGCTGTTTGCACACCTGCAGTAACAAGGTAGATTTTCCGATTCCAGGGTCTCCTCCTACCAGAACCATAGAACCTTGAACCAATCCACCTCCCAGCACACGGTCTAATTCCTCAATGTTTGTTGTAATACGATTATCCTCTGTAATATCAATTTCTGAGATGGTAGCCGGTTTTATTCTTTCTTTTTGTATTCCCTGACCATTTCCAGAGATTCCTGAACTCTTTGGTAGAACCGTTTCTTCCACAAATGTATTCCATTCCTTACAGCCTGGGCACTGTCCTAACCATTTGGGGCTTTCATATCCACAGTTCTGACAAAAGAAGACTGTTTTTTTTGCTTTTGCCATTTTTTTCTCCTATATTGTCTCTATATTGCTTGCTATGGAACAAAAACAGCCGAGGAAAATTCCTCGGCCCGAATTTGTATTTCATGTGAATGACTCGGCTACAATTAACCAAGCTTCTTGCTTACACTGCTTATTATTTCTTCTTAATCTCAACTGCTACCTGTTCAGACTGTTCTAATTCTACACTGATGGCAAGTTTTCCACCCAGATTTGTTTTCATAACGCCTGCTTCCACGTCATCAATCTTGATAGAATATTCTGCATCTTCTTCTAATTCTACTGTAATCTGTGCATCTTTCGGTCCTTCTACTTTAAAGCTCATGCCATCTGCTTCTACATTAAGATTTAAAACAGTCGTTCCCGGAACAGATTCATATACAAACATGCCATTTCTTTCTAATTTGGTAATCTCATTATATGTTTTTACTTTATACATGTCACCATCATGTTCAAAATCAGATAATTTTGATTTTGTATCCAATTCATAATTTCCAAAACTGATTGTGCCATCTTCCTCTGTACGAATTAATTCTTTAATTACTGACATAATTATGTCCTCCCATATGTCTTTCGTTAGTAAACTTTTCTTTATAAACCGGATGCTTCCATTTGTGTTGTGTGAACCATAATCAGCTATTAAGCCTCACACCTTTTCAGCTTAAACCGTCTTTATAAAGTTTTGCTTACATGAATATTACCATAAATCAAACTTTTTTTCTAGTTTTTCTAGTCATGTTTTACCATAAATTTTATTTTTTCCTTAGAAACGCCGATTATCACCTTATCGCCCTGTTTAATTCTTCCCTCCAAAATTTCTTCTGCCATCGCATCTTCAATTTTATTCTGGATTGCCCTTCTAAGCGGACGAGCACCATATTTCGGGTCAAAGCCCTCTTTTGCAATCAGCTCTTTGACCGAATCACGAACTTTCAATTCAATTCCCATCTGGTCTTTACAACGCAGGGTTAAATCTTTTAACAGAATTCCTACGATTTTCTTCACTTCTTCTTTATTTAACGTATGGAATACAATAATTTCATCAATACGATTTAAAAATTCCGGCTTAAACATCCGTTTTACTTCTTCCATTACACCCTCTTTCATGCGGCTGTAATCTTTCTTCTCATCTTCCACCGCACCAAATCCAAGACGTTTTGGTTCAATAATTGCCTTTGCTCCGGCATTAGAAGTCATAATAATAATCGTTTCTTTAAAATCAATCTTTCTGCCCTGTGCATCTGTAATATGTCCATCATCCAATACCTGCAGTAAAATATTAAAGACATCCGGATGCGCTTTTTCAATTTCATCAAATAAAATCACACTATATGGATTTCTTCTGACTTTCTCACTTAACTGACCACCCTCATCATATCCAACGTATCCAGGCGGTGAACCAATCATTTTAGAAACACTGTGTTTCTCCATATATTCCGACATATCTACACGAATCATCGCATCTTCGCTTCCAAACACAGCTTCTGCCAACGCTTTTGAAAGTTCCGTCTTTCCAACACCTGTCGGACCAAGCAAAAGGAAAGAACCTATCGGACGCTTCGGATCTTTTAATCCTACGCGACCTCTTTTTACTGCTTTTGCAACTGCTGACACTGCTTCTTCCTGTCCGACTACACGCTTATGCAGAATTTGTTCCAGTTTTGCCAGACGTTTCGACTCTCCCTCTGCCAGTTTTTTGACCGGAATTTTTGTCCACTGTGCAACCACTTCTGCAACAGAATCTTCTGTTACGACAAGATGTTTTCTGCTGCATTGTTTTTCATATTTCTGTTTTGCCTTTTCCAGCTCTTCTTTTAAAGTATCCTGCTCTCTTTGCAGTTCTTTTGCCAGTTCAATGTCTCCACATTTTAAAGCTTCTTCTTTTCCTGAAATCAGTTTATGAATCGTTTCCTCTTTTTCCACAATGCCTTCCGGTACTTTGTAACCGGCAAGCTGTACTTTTGATGACGCTTCATCAATCAAATCCAGTGCTTTATCCGGTAAAAAACGGTCATTGATATAGCGGACACTCATATCTACTGCTGCTTCCAATGCCTTTTCTTCTATTTTTACACCGTGATGTTCTTCATAATATGGACACAAGCCTTTTAAAATCGCAACTGCTTCTTCACGACTTGGTTCTTCCACCGTAATTGGTTGAAATCTTCGCTCTAATGCTGCATCTTTTTCAATGTACTTACGATATTCATCCAAAGTTGTCGCACCAATCAGCTGGATTTCCCCTCTTGAAAGAGACGGCTTTAAAATATTTGAGGCATCAAGTGCTCCTTCTGCTCCGCCTGCTCCGATAATGGTATGAAGTTCATCAATAAATAAAAGGATTTCCTTATCATTCATGACTTCCTGTACCACTTTTTTAATTCGTTCTTCAAATTCTCCACGATATTTACTTCCTGCAACCATGCTGGAAAGGTCTAATACAACCACCCTTTTATCCAGCATCTTTTCCGGTACCATTCCCCAGACAATTCGCTGTGCAAGTCCTTCTGCAATCGCAGTCTTACCAACTCCCGGTTCTCCAACCAGACACGGATTATTTTTAGTTCTACGGCTTAAAACCTGAATAATTCTCGAAATCTCTTTTTCTCTTCCGATAACAGGATCTAATTTTCCTTCTTCTGCCATCTGAGTCAAATCGCGACTATACTGGTCAAGGGTTGGAGTTACACTGCCTGTCTGTCCCTTCATAAAACTGCCATTTTGAATTTCTTCTTTAGAAATCATATCTTCTTTTCCCATAGCTTTTACTACATTAAGATATAATTTTTGTATATTGATGCCAAGTGTATGCAGAAGTCTTGTTCCCACACAGTCATACTCTTCTAACATTGCCAAAAGCAGATGCTCCGTTCCAACCGTACGTGATTTAAATTTACCGGCTGCCTCTCGACTTCTAAAAAGCACACTCTCAACACGTGGCGTATATCCTTGCGGATTTTCTAAAATCACTTCCTCTGTCGGTGTAATCAATTTATCAATTAATTCCATTAATTTTTCAGAAACGACCCCCTCTTCACAAAGGACTTCCGACGCTGTTGTTCCGGTCGCCAACAAAAGCCCTGCAAGCAAATGTTCCGTCCCTATATAATTATGCTTCTTGCTTTCGGCAGTTTCTTTCGCTTTTTTCAGCGCCAACAATGCCTGTTTTGAATAATTTTCTTTCACGAAAAGCCTCCTTATTATTTCATGTCCTGTTTTTACTGTCCTATTCGTCAACCAGATATTCGCAATCCACTTTACTACCTGCTTTATTCATACTCTTCATAAATTTCATCAATCAAAGCATGCACTTCTTCTTTTGAAATATTTCTACAGCTTCCCTTCGCAAGCAATATAGCAAGTGTCTCTTTCATCTCCTGTAACGCTCTCGCTTTATTTACATCAACAGCAATCACTGCACCGCGTCTGCGGTCTATATTGACAAATCCCTCCTGCCGTAAAACAGTATAGGCTTTATTTACGGTATGCATATTAATTCCTATCGTATCTGCCAATTGCCTTACAGAAGGAAGATTTTCTCCCTCCTGAAGCTGTGAGGTTGCAATTCCCATAATAATTTGATTACAAAGCTGGACATAGATTGCCTCATCGCTGTTAAAATCAATTTCTATTACCATTTTTCCACCTGCTTCCTCTTTGGAATTGTTATATATAGAATAATGTGAACTGCCCATCACCTAAAAGTAATGGACTTCAAAGGAGCCGATGCTCCTATTTAAGAAGTTTGATATTTAAGTTTCCACCTGAAAATTCAGGCAATTCTCATTCTTATGGGCGTGTCCACTTCGCCTCTGTTGTATAGGGTAGTCATATCCACTACACTACTTTTACACATAATGTTTAGCGCATTGCTTACATTATTATATCATATCTTTTACTGAAAAGATAATATTTTAGTTAAAAATTAAATGCAGTACCCTTTATCCTACAATCTATTGAGAGATACAAAAAGCAGATTATGAAAGCAAAAATTCATAATCTGCCCTGTTCTTTTTTCTGAATTTATTTCATTCCAAACTGTCAAGTGGATATTCGCAATCCGCTTCGCTACTTGCTCATAACCAAATAGCTGCTACGCAGCTTATCAGAAGGGGCTTGCCCCTTCCTGATACAAGCAAGTCCCCACCCCTGCTTATTGCTTTTCGCAATTGAAGCAGGGGACTTACTTGATTTGGTTAAAATCATTCTTTAAGCCAGCATCATTCTGTCATTTGCAAACTCTCCACCGCTTACTTCTTCAAATTTCTTAAGCAGGTCTGCTACCTGAAGCTGTTTTTTCTCCTCACCGGAAACGTCATAAATCACTCTTCCTTCATGCATCATAATCAGACGATTTCCGTGTAAAATTGCATCTTTCATATTATGTGTTACCATCATAGCTGTCAGATTGTGGTCACTGATGATTTTATCAGAAAGCGCTAATACCTTTGCCGCTGTTTTCGGGTCAAGCGCCGCTGTATGTTCATCTAAAAGCAGAAGTTTTGGTTTCTTAAGGGATGCCATCAATAAGGTAATCGCCTGTCTCTGTCCACCGGAAAGTAATCCTACTTTACTACTCAAACGGTCTTCGAGTCCAAGATCCAAAGTTTTCAACGATTCTTTAAATGATTCTCTCTCTTTTTTCGTAATTCCCCATCCAAGTCCACGTCTCTGACCACGTCTTGCCGCAATTGCCATATTTTCTTCAATCGACATGGTTGCTGCTGTTCCTGTCATCGGATCCTGGAACACTCTTCCTAAAAATGCTGCCCTTTTATGTTCCGATAATTTTGTGATATCTACCCCGTCAATCACAATTTTTCCGGCATCAATACTCCAGACTCCTGCGATTGCATTTAAGGTTGTCGATTTTCCAGCTCCATTTCCACCGATAATCGTCACAAAATCCCCTGGATTTAAATTTAAATTTACCCCATTTAATGCCACTTTTTCATTGATTGTTCCGGCATTAAATGTCTTATGCACGTCTTGAATTTCTAACATGTATCCCATTATGCAGTCCTCCGTTTCTTGAAATATTTCTCTTTCATATAAGGAACTGCCAGGAAGCAGGCAACTACAACCGCAGAAAACAGTTTCATATAATCAGACGGCATCTTAAGCCACAATACAAACGCAATTACAATATAATAAATAATCGCTCCGAAAAAGATTGCTGCAAGAGTTAATGCAAATGCGATTTTCTTTCCTGCACATAATTTTCCAAAAATAACCTCGCTGATAATAACTGCTGCAAGTCCAATTACGATTGCGCCTCGTCCCATATTGACATCCGCTGCACCTTGATACTGTGCATAAATCCCGCCACAAAGTCCAACTAATCCATTTGAAATCATTAATGCCAGAACTTTGTTAAAGGAAGTATTAATTCCCTGCGCACTTGCCATCTGTGGATTACATCCGGTTGCACGAATCGAAGCTCCCAGTTCTGTACCAAAAAACCAGTAAATAATTGCAATTAATGCAACCGCACCAAGAATCAGTTTTAAGAAGAAAAAGGCACTTCCCTCTCCGGTTACATAACGAAGAGAGGCAACTAATTTATACTGAAGCACATTAATTGCCTGATTGGATTTTCCCATAATTCCAAGATTTATCGAATACAATCCAATCTGTGTTAAAATGCTGGCAAGAATCCCAGGGATTCCAAATGCCGTATGTAAAATTCCGGTTACAAATCCTGCTACCATTCCTGCAAGAAATGCAAAAACAAGTGCAAGTGCCGGATTCATGCCGCCACGGATTAACATAACCGCAACTGCCCCGCCGGTCGCCAGTGAACCATCCACTGTCAAATCCGCAAAATCCAAAATACGAAACGTAATATATACTCCAAGTGCCATAATTCCCCAGATAATCCCCTGTGCCACATTTCCAGGAAGTGCACGCACAAGTGTCATTGGGTCCAAGGCTGCAAAATAAACTACCATTTTTTTATCCTTATTCCTTTATTTTTCTTAAACGATATACTCTCGAAGCCTTTCCTCATACAGTATGCAAAAATAACCAGACAAATAGCGCAGACTAAAAATTTATCCTGCGTTATTTGCCTGAAAATCAACATTATAATACACTACTACACAGAAAAATTCCAAGAGTAATTCATTCTGTTCTTTTATTCCTGCTCAATTGCTTCATATTCATCCGGAACTTCGATGCCAAGTTCTTCACAAATTGTCGGATTATACATCTTTGTTACATTTGGTGCAGTCTCGATTTCCATAGTACTTATATCTTTTCCGTTTTCAAGAATATCATAAGCCATTTCACCAGCTTTGTATCCAATATCATAATAGCTGATAGAAAGAGTTGCAATACCGCATCCGGCACAGATACCCTGCTCTCCTGCAACTACCGGAACTTTAGCCGGCAGACAGATATTATTAATAATTTCTGTATTTGATGCCATTGTATTATCTGTCGGAATGTAAAGTGCATCACACTCAGAAATTGCAGAAGTTGTAACAGACTGAATCTCGTTAGAATCTGCTGCTGTATACTCTTTATACTCAATTCCATCTTCTTTTAACGCATCTTCAAATAATTTTGCCTGATAAGCAGAGTTTGGCTCTGCAGAGCAATATAAAATTCCAACTGTTTTTACATCCGGAACTAATTCAACCAACATATCCTCCTGCTGGTCAATCGGCGCCAGGTCACTGGTACCTGAAATATTCATTCCGGTTGAACCATTCCAGTCAGAAATATCAAGTGCAGTTGCATAATCTGTAATAGAAGTTCCTAAAATCGGAATGGAATCCGTTGCTGCTGCTGCACACTGAAGTGCGGTTGTCGCATTTGCAAGAATCAAATCCACATTATCCGCAACAAAGCTATTCGTAATGGTTGCACAGTTTGCCTGCTCACCCTGTCCATTCTGAAGGTCAAATGTAACATTGTCTTTTCCGAATTTTTCTTCACACGCATCTTCAAATCCCTGTGTTGCCTGGTCAAGTGCTTCGTGCTCTAACTGCTGGCAAATACCGATTTTGTATACTTTTCCAGAATCAGAAGAAGCACTGTCTGAAGAACTATCGGAAGAACCTGAAGAAGAACTTCCTCCACATCCTGCAAGTGATGCAGCTACAGATGCTGCCATTAAAACTGCCATAATTTTTCTTAATTTCATAATCTTTTCCTCCTTTTTCCTCAATGGACTCTTCGCTTTAAACCGTTACCCTTTAAAGCGATAAATCATATAGAAATTATAATTAAGATTATAGCCACTTTTGTACCTTTCGTCAACCAAAAAAACAGCCTGAATTCATTAAATTCAGACTGTTTCTTCCCATTTTATTTTTTCGACTTACTTTTTATGCTTCATCAATGGCTTTTCCAATGTCATTTCTCATGTATTTATTCTCAAAAGAAATCCATTTTGTTGCCTCATAAGCATTTGCACGGGCTTCTTTTAAATCCGCACCTTTTGCAGTTACACCTAAGACACGACCGCCATTGGTTACAATTTTTCCGTCCTTAAATGCAGTTCCTGCATGAAATACATAATATCCGTCTTTTTCTTTAAACGTCTCCAAACCTTCAATCGGGAATCCTTTCTCATAAGAAACCGGATATCCATCAGAAGCTAAAACCACGCACACTGCTGCATTCTCTTCAAACTGTAAATCTACTTTATCCAGTGTTCCATCAATGCAGGCTTCAAATACTTCCACGATATCATTTTTCAATCTTGGAATTACTACCTGCGCTTCCGGGTCACCAAATCTTGCATTATACTCTAAGACTCTTGGACCTTTCTCTGTCAGCATCAGACCAAAGAAAATAATTCCTTTAAATTCACGTCCCTCTGCTGCCATTGCATCTACCGTTGCCTGATAAACATATTTCTCACAGAACTCATCCACTTCTTTTGTGTAGAATGGACTTGGAGAGAAAGTACCCATACCTCCGGTATTTAATCCCTGATCACCGTCTTTTGCACGTTTATGGTCCTGTGCGGATGTCATTGTTTTGATTGTTTTTCCATCTACGAAAGAAAGCACAGAAACTTCACGTCCCGTCATAAATTCTTCGATTACCAGAGTATTTCCGGCAGAACCGAATTTCTTATCGAGCATGATGGTTTTTACCCCTTCTTCTGCCTCTTCCAAAGTGTTACAGATTAAAACGCCCTTTCCAAGCGCCAATCCGTCTGCTTTCAACACAATCGGGAAATCTGCTTTTTCTCTTAAGTAAGCAAGTGCCTCATCTGCACTTTCAAAATTTTCATAAGCAGCGGTCGGAATATTGTATTTTTTCATTAAATCTTTTGAAAAAGCCTTTGAACCTTCCAAAATTGCTGCATTTTTTCTCGGTCCAAATACACGCAGACCTTCTTTTTCAAAGGCATCTACTACTCCACCAACCAGTGGGTCGTCCATACCTACTACGGTTAAATCAATTTCTTTTTCTTTCGCAAAAGCTACAAGTTTATCAAATTCCATTGCGCCGATTGCTACACATTCTGCATACTCTGCAATTCCCGCATTTCCCGGTGCGCAGTAAATTTTTTCTACTTTCGGACTCTGTGCCACTTTCCACGCAATTGCATGCTCTCTTCCGCCGCTTCCAATAATTAATACTTTCATGTATGTTCCCCTTTCACCGCTCTTGTTATTCTTTTATTTTTACAAGACCGTTTACTACTTCCACTTTACCATTTGCAATTAAATCAATTGCCCTTGGCATAATCTTCCATTCTGCCTCTTCCATGACTCTTCTTTGAAGAACTTCAGGAGTATCTTCCTGTTTCACTTCCACTGCCTTTTGCAAAATAATCGGGCCGGTATCTGTTCCCTCATCTACAAAGTGAACCGTTGCCCCTGTCACTTTCACGCCTCTTTTTAAGACACCTTCATGTACTTTCAAGCCGTAATATCCGGTTCCGCAAAAAGATGGAATCAGAGCCGGATGAATATTAATAATTTTATTTGGATAAGCCTTTACCATAATTTCAGGAATCACAACTAGACAACCTGCAAGCACCACCAAATCTACCTGATAAGACTGGATTGCCTCAAGCAGAGCCTGATTAAATGCTTCCCTCGATTCATAACTTTTTGGTGAAACGCATTTTGCCTCAATGTGATGTGCTTTCGCTCTCTCTAACGCATAAGCATTCGGATTATTACTGATTACAACCGCAATTTCCGCATTTGTAATTGTTCCACTTTCAATGGAATCGATAATTGCCTGAAGATTCGTTCCGCCTCCTGACACAAGTACCGCTAATTTCACGTGCCTCTTCCTCCTGTTATTGATGTACCTTTGGAGTTTTTCCTCCACTAATTTCGCAATTGATCTTTGCCAATCACATCCAAATTTTATCCATTTTTACAGCAAAAGGGCTGCGGCATCCAACATGCCACACCCCCGCTCATTTTATTTATACTAATTTTACGCCTTTTTCACCGGCTTCGATTTTTCCGATTACATAAGGAGTTTCTCCTGCTGCTTTGACTGCTTCTACGGTCTTGTCCACATCTGCAGGGTCTACTGCCATAATCATACCGATACCCATATTATAAGTATTGTACATCATGGTTTCTTCTATCTGACCTTTTTCGGTCATTAATTTAAAAATTGGAGGAATTGGATAACTGTCTTTTTCAATCACTGCACATACATCATCTTTTAACATTCTCGGTACGTTTTCATAGAAACCACCGCCTGTGATATGACTACATGCTTTTACACGCACTCCTGCTTCTTTCACGCTTCTGAGCGCTTTTACATAGATTTTTGTCGGTGCAATTAATGCTTCTCCAAGTGTTTTTCCAAGTTCATCATAATAAGTATCCAATGATTCTTTTGTCATATCAAATACTTTACGAACTAAAGAAAATCCATTGCTGTGAACACCTGAAGATGCCATACCCACTAAAACATCCCCTGCTTTTAAGTCTTTTCCTGTAATTAAATCTTTTTCATCTACCACGCCAACTGCAAAACCTGCAAGGTCATACTCATCCTCCGGATAGAAACCTGGCATTTCTGCTGTCTCTCCACCGATTAATGCAGCACTTGACATTTCACATCCTGTTGCAACACCTTTTACGATTTCCGCAATTTTTTCCGGATAGTTCTTTCCACAGGCAATATAGTCAAGGAAAAATAAAGGTTCTCCACCTGCACAGGCAATGTCATTGACACACATTGCAACACAGTCGATTCCTACTGTGTCGTGTTTATCCATAATAAATGCCAGTTTCAGTTTTGTTCCTACTCCATCTGTACCAGATACCAGAGTAGGTTTTTCCATGTCTTTAAATTTTTCCATAGAAAATGCACCTGAAAAGCCACCGATATTTGTCAGTACTTCCGAACGCATTGTCTTTTTGATATGTTCTTTCATTAATTCCACTGATTTGTAACCTGCCTCGATATCTACACCGGCATTCTTGTAATCCATTTTGTTATCCTCCAATTATTTGTTGTAATTTTTATATCCTACTTCCTGAAGCTTTGCATCTTTTGCAACGACCTGGTCTTTTAAGTCCTCTTTGTAGTCTTTCAGCTTCTTGAGAAGCTCAGGGTCTGAAGTTGCCAGAATCTTGGCTGCAAGGATTCCCGCATTTGCGCCTCCATTAATTGCTACTGTTGCTACCGGTATTCCTGACGGCATCTGCACAATTGAATATAAAGAATCTCTTCCTCCTAAAGATGTCGTATGCATTGGGATACCAATAACCGGCATTGGAAAGATTGCCGCACACATACCCGGAAGATGTGCTGCCATACCAGCTCCTGCAATAATCACTTTGAATCCTTTTTCCTCTGCACTTTTCGCATATTCAAAGAACACATCCGGTTCTCTGTGTGCAGAAATAATTGTCATTTCATAGTCAATCCCGAATTTTTCTAACATGTCTGCTGCTTTGCTCATAACAGGCATATCTGAGTCGCTTCCCATAACAATTCCAACTTTTGCCATGATTCAATCTCCTTCTTAAATTAATATACAAAATGTCTGGTCTTACACGGACAATTTTACATAGACTTCCAAAACTTGTCAACAGGTTTCAACAGGTTTCGTCAAGAACACGGTTCAATTCTTCCGTTCCGACAAGAGAAAATCTTCCATTTTCAATAATGGAAGCAATTTCTCTTCCCTCTTTTTCTACACGGATAAACTCAATTTCTTCATAAGGAATGGTAATATCCGTATGACATCCAAAATAAGCCTTTCCCGCATCCTCTTTACGAAGCAGGGAAATTTCATTATCCCTTGCAATAATCTCTTTTCCATCCGGATTATACACAGCCGTATCCTCTGACCAGCTGTAACAGGTATCTCCCAATGCAAAATGCGGACCCGTTTTCTCTGCAATCAAAATCGGAAGTTTGGCTTCGATTCCATATTTTCTTCCCATCCTATAAGCCGTTGTGTTCGTTCCGATTGCAAATTCTCCGATCGGAAGAAACTCATGATGATATAAAATATTACTTTCGATATAAGATTTATTTTCATCTGCGGTTTCAAAATTTTCACAGGAATATTGAGTTGTTTTTCCATCTTCCAGACAGATTTTTAAATTTTTATAATACAAGCCGGAAAGATAGACCCCGCTTACATGAAGCACACCATTTGTTCCCTCTAACTTCGGACTGGTAAATACTTCACCCACCGGAATGTTGACATCGGCAACACAATTTTCAAAGTTCGTTTCTTTCTCTGAATTTTTTAAGGTATGAAGCCTAATTCTTAAATCTGTCTCATTTGCTCCCTTTCCCTTAATATGCACCGAGTCTCCCTTATCCAGAACATCAATCATTGTCTGCTGAATGTTTTGATATAAATGATAATCCAGATTATTTAAGCGCACGGTCTCTTTAAAAATTTCACGAAAATCTGCTCCGATTTCACAAACCGGATAGGCGATAATCGTAAAACTGCGTTCTTCCCCGATAATATAACGATTTACAATCTGTCCTGCTTCATTGCTGTAAGTCACCTTTAACTTCTGCTGATGCGGATTTAAACTCCACGCTTCTGCTTTCGTTTCCGGTTCAAATGGTTCTTCACCAAATGTTTCAATCACTGCCGGACCAGCATGCGTATTGGCAAGTTCCTTTACCTGTTCATAAGCGACCTGCATCACCCGCAATTTTCTGCAGACAAATTCCTGATTAAAGAATAGCGCATTGTCTTCTTTATGGTCGTAATCATACTGGCGGTTTGGAACTGCCCCATAATAGCCAATTCTATTCTGACCATTTCGATTAACTGCATGGACTGCACTTCGATAGATAGTCGGACGAAGCCCCATCTTGGCAAACTGTCCAATTGCAGATTTTACCATTCTCTCAAATCCAAGCTGATAACGGATATTGACTGTTTTTTTCTTCGATAAATCTTTTTTACCCACTACAAATCCGATTCGATAGCCCTCACTAAAGGTTCTCGCCATTTTATCAATTTCTTCCTGTGAAAACTCACTTAAAAATTTCGCCATCTCTTCTTCATTTTGGGTGACATATTCTCCGAATTGATATAAATACCGCACATCGCTTAAATCACTGTTTTCAATAATCTTCACAGCAAAATCCAAATCCGGGTCTACTGCTTCACAGATTCTTCTTGAAACCATTTCCTCACTGTAATCACTGACATACCAGTACAATGATTCCCTGACTTCTTCTGCCGACACAGGCGATTCTTCTAACAAATTATAAATCTGTACAAACAGTTCTAAAATCACAGTCATATCAAACAGACGATTTTCATAGACAAATACAATAAGCCCTCTTATCTCAGCCTCTAAAAAGCAAATCAGCGGACCAAATTCTTTTCCTAACAGCTTCTCGGCATAAGCAGGATTTGCATAGGAAGTCTCATAGTGTTCCGGCAGAATATCCTGGTACAACCGCTCATTATTTTCCCTTAGTTCTTCTAAGGAAGCTGTTTTGAGCCAGCCATCTTGAATTTTCCCATGCAGTTTGATTAAATATCCAAGAAAATCGGCTGTTTTTCTAAAATATCCTAAAAATTGTTCCGGCAGTTTCTCCTCGTCTTTTATCTCAAAAATTCGGTCCGTAACCAACGAAAAACGTTCTTCTAAATATTCTTCTCTACTCATCTTTTAAATTCCCGTTTTTTACATTTTTTTCAATAATCTGAGTCACCACTTCCATCAGCGTATCCGAACCCATCTTTGTTCTTTTCTGTCTTTCTTCTACCTGAGAACGTTTAATCTGACGCTCTCTCCAGGATTTTCCTCCTGTTTTATCATTTAACAGAATCGGCTGTAAATTGTCCATACAGCGGGCAAACTTTGCTTCCGGCGTCTCGCAGGTCTCAAATTCTTCCCATAAATCTCTCATACTCTTTGCCTGGTCTTTCGGTAAAAGATTAAAAATCCGGTCTGCCGCCTTTACCTCACGTTCCCTCTGGCTTAATTTTCCTTTTTCATCATAAGCATAAGTATCCCCGGCATCAATCTCCACAATGTCATGAATCAACACCATAAGCATTGTCTTTTGTACATCTATTTTCTCTTTTGCATACTCAGACAAAAGTGCTGTCATAAGCGCCAGATGCCAGGAATGTTCTGCATCATTTTCTTTTCGGATTCCATCAGAAAGGTACGTCTGACGCCCGATAAATTTACTTTTATCTGCTTCTAAAATAAATTCAAGCTGTTTTTTCAACCGTTCTTCCATAATTTCTACCTCATCCAATTCCAATCAAAAACATCGTAATCCAAAGTACTGTTAACAGCCCGTTTGCCACTGCGCCTACTTTGCTGTACAATACATTCCTGTTTTCCTCTGAAAAACTCTTTAAGCCAAGAATAAATCCATATACAGAAAATCCGATTGCAATGAATCCTGCTGCTCCGAGATATAATCCGCCTTTTCCACCCATCATCATCGAGCAGATAGCAGAACCTACAAACAAAAGAAACGACGCAAATGCCAAAATAGAGGATAACTTTCCGCCTTTGGTATGTTTCTTTCTGGTAAACGCATATTTATATCTCTTTCTCGCCATATTTCTTCCTCCTGGTCTGGTCATCTATCAAATGGCAGACAGCAAACAGGATATACCCGACTGCCGCTCCCAGTGTATTCAAAATCAAATCATCTACATCAAAACATCCAACTTTCGTTATCAGCTGAACTACTTCCACAAACAAGCTCAAGGCAAATCCTAATAACGTAATCAAGAAAAAGCCTCTCGCCCGACGGACAATTAAAGGAAGTATAAATCCAAAGGGAACGAATCCTACCACATTTCCTAACAGATTCGTAACGACTGCAAATACTCCAAGTTGTTCTCTGTAAATCCAAAATCGTTTTATTTCCCGAAACGGAACCACATTATAATGGTATTCACGCTCTGCGAACCCTACTCTTCCATATGATTCCGAAAAAAACAGGAAATAAATCAGTGCAGCAATATAAAGCAGAAAAGCAACCATTCCCGCTTTCTTTATTTTATTTTTTATTTCCCTGTTCAATTTATACGCTCCTGTACTGAAATAAAGAGGGCATTTTCTTAAATATGCCCTCTCTTTCTGACACAAGGCATACTCCTGATAAGCCTGTCATGCCTTAAATTGTCAGTTCATATTTCTTTTTTATTAATCTTGCTCCATTAATAATCAGCATAGTGCCACTTACAATTCCGGTCACTAATACCACAATTCCAATTGCCAGTGTACCACCGCCTATGCCTGCCATTGTTTTATATACTTTTTCATTCATAAAATCCTGCATCCTCTTGATTCATTTCATACAACTGACTTTTTCATTTTCCAATCTATTTTACGCCATATTCCTCATAGTATGCGTCAATTGCGGATTTTAATGTATCATCAATTACAACTTTTCCATTACATTCTTTGTTGTAAAGACATTCCACTACTTCTTCCATTGTTACGATTGCAGCAGTATCAAATCCATAAAGGTCTTTGACTTCATCAAGGGCGCATTTTTCTCCACCCTTTCCGATTTCCATACGGTTTAAAGAAACCATCAGACCAACGATAGTCACATCTGCTGCCCCTCTTACCTTCGGTACCGTCTCTTCCATAGATTTTCCGGATGTCGTAACATCCTCAATCATAATCACACGGTCACCATCTTTTAACTGGCTTCCAAGGAATTTTCCTTTATCTGCACCGTGGTCTTTTTCTTCTTTTCTGTCAGAACAGTAACGTACTTCTTTTCCATATAATTCACTGTATGCGATTGCGGTTACAACTCCAAGCGGAATTCCCTTGTATGCCGGTCCAAATAATACGTCAAAGTCATCTCCATACGTATCATGAATGGCTTTTGCATAATATTCACCTAATTTTTTTAACTGTGAACCGGTTACATAGGCACCTGCATTCATAAAAAACGGAGATTTTCTTCCACTCTTTAAAGTAAACTCTCCAAATTTCAGTACATCACTTTCTACCATAAATGCAATAAACTCTTTCTTGTATGCTTCCATTTTTACCAAAGCCTCCATTATTCTTCTATTTTATGAGCAGTCTGCTCTTTTCTTCTAACTGTATCATTGATATTTTAGCACACTATTTTCTACTTGACAATTCTTTTCACTTCTTTACCAAACAAAAAGGCCAATGAAAGCCTTGCCTTCATTGACCCTTTCGCATTTCATTTCGAGTATTGATTCAAAATTTTATTTTTCTTCTTTTTTCTCTACTCCTGTGTCTTTTCTTCTCTTCTTGTAATAAAGAACCACTCCTGCAAATACACCAGAAGCACTAATCAGTCCTGCCATTGGAAGAAGGAAATCGGTTTCATCCCCTGTCTTCGCACTCTTTGCACTGCTGCTGCCTGTTGTCTGGCTGCTGCTTGTCTGTGCCTGAGTTCCTGTTGTCTTATTCGTGCTTCCACTTTGCGTTCCTTTGTTGGTTGCTGTACCGGTTGTGGTATTTGAGCCTTTGTTTGTTGTACCGGTTGTTGTGCCAGAACCCTTGTTGTTATTCTTATCGGTCGTTGATGTATTTTTGTCTTTGTTGTTATCCTTGTTGTCATCTTTCTTATTATCATCTTTATTGTCTGGGTCTGGTTTATCGGTATTATCTGCCAGTTCTTGTAAACGTTTGATTTCTGCTTCTCTTTCCTCAAGCGCCTTCTTTGCATCTTCAATCATTGCTTTCTGGTTGTCACTTAAGGCATCGTAAGCTTTTCTTGCCGCTTCTACTGCCGTCTTGTCTGCCAGTTTCAAATCTTTTACTTCCGGGAGACTGTTAATCTGCTGTGCCACCTTTTCTGCTTCTTCTTTTTCTCTTTCAAGTAAGCTAAGCTGGTTTTCTGCGGTTAACAGCGTATCCAGTACTCCACTTTCTGTCAACTGACGTTTCTGGTCTGCATTTAATGCATCATACGCACTTCTTGCCAAAGATACTTTTTCTGCATCTTCCAGTTTCAAATCTCCAACTGCCGGAAGTTCCTGAATCTGTTTTGTTACCGCTTCGGCTTCTGCTTTTAATGCTTCGAGTTTCTTTTCTGCCTTTTCCAGTTTGTCATACGCTTCACCGGAAACAAACTTCTTCTGGTCTTCACTCAAAGCATCGTAAGCTTCTCTTGCCTGTTTCAGTACTGCTTCATCCTGGAACATCACATCCTCTTCGGACGGAAGGGCATTGAGTTTTTCTGTCACTGCATCGGCTGCCGCTTTGTCTGCCGCATCCTTTTTCAGTTTTTCTAACTGCGTTCTTAATTCACCAAGTTTTGCAACACTTTCCGGTGCTTTTCCATTCAGATATTCTTTCTGAGCATCACTTAATGCATTGTAGTGTGCCTCTGCACCTGCAAGAGCCACTTCATCATCCAGCGTCAGATTGTCTTTAGACGGAAGCGCATTCATCTCTTCTAATACCAAATCCGCTGCCTGCTCTTCGAGTAACTGTGCAATCTTCTTCTCTGCACGTTCCAGTTTGTCGGTTGTTTCCTTGGAAACCAGTTTCTTCTGGTCATCCGTCAGCTTGCTGTACGCATCTCTTGCAGCGTCAACTGCTTCCTGATGTTCCAGAGTCACATTTTCGGCTGTCGGAAGCGCATCAATCTGAGCAATCACAGCGTCCGCTGCTTCTTTGTCTGCCTTTTCTTTCTTAAGGGCTGCCAGTTGTTCCTCTGCTTTTAAGAGCACATCGTAATTGCTTACATATCTCTTTTCCTCACGGGTAAGGGAATCATAAGCCTTACGTGCTGTGGTAATCTTTGCTTCACACTCATCTGTAAGCTCAATGGTTTCATCAATCTGCTTGATCTGATTTTCAACTTTTTCACCACGTTCTCTTGCACCAGGTGTTTCATCCAAAGCTTCTAACCATTTATTCCAGGTAGAAGCATTGCCACTTGATGCAAATCCGGACTCGTCTTTCATATCAGACTGTTCTACTTTGTAGTCATCGATGTAATGCCATACGATTTCATCACCTGTGGTTACATACCATTCATTTAAGCCTCTGTCCGGGTGTACTCCGTTTACGGTATACATCCAGCCGGAATTTTTACCGTTGTCCATTTCCTTTAATTCATAACCACCATAAATCTCCGGTGCGGTAATGGAACTAATGTAGTTGTTTTCAATTCCTACATAAGAAAGTCCCGCTTCCTCTAATGCAGTCTTAAACACTTCACCAACCGTTACTTCTGACTGGTCAAAACTGTAAGTACCGGTTGCAATCCATGTTGTATAAGCATGAACGGCTTCGTTGTCACTTCCCTCTTCTCCATGTTTGGTATCACCAATCAGACGGAATGTAACAACTGTCTTGTTCGGGTCTGCGGATGGGTCACTTACTTTATTTACAGTAATGGAACTCATCACTGCAGTTAAGAGATTGTGACCGGCTTCATCTTTCTTGACAGCCGTAAAACGATGCGTTCCTAAAGAAAGGGTATTGGTTTCTACCTGAAGCTGTCCATTTTCATCGGTTGTTCCAATCAGTTTACTTCCTTCATAAATCTCTGCATCGGCAATGGCTTCTGCCTTTGCATCATTTTCAGAAACACCTGCTCCTGCTAATGTCAAGGTCAGGGTTTCTCCACGATTGACACTCTTTGTTTCCGGTGTCAGATGTGCATCTTTCATGCCATCCCATCCAGAACTATAGAAGAATTCAACCTTATCTCCGTCAGATGCTAATGTATTGGCCGGATCATCACATACCACACCATTTACCTTGCAGATCCAGCTGGCTTTCTTTCCGTTACTTTCTGCAATGGAATCACCGGTAAGTACAAACTTACCTCTGTAACATTCAAAACCTGCTCTGCTTGCATCTGCTGCATCTAACAATGCATGAAGTACCGTGTAACCGCCATGGTTATATAAGACATAACGATTTGCTGCCAGGTCTTTTGCTTCCTGTGAAATGGCTATATCCGTTGTCGGACAGAATACCGTACTCTGTCCTGCAAGCTGTACCGATACCGTTCCAGACTGAGCCGGAACTGCCTCTAAGCTTTCTATACGGATAACCGGATTGGTTTCTTCATCAGTTACCTTGAAGCTGTCTGTCTTGGTCAGGAATCCACTCTTAGATACATAGTAAGTATAAGTTCCATTTTCAAGCGTGTAAGTTCCATCTTCATTGGCTTTCATGGTCTTATTCCCCTGCATTACAAGTACGGAGGCTCCTTCTGGAACTTCAAAGGTTGTCTGTTTTGAAGCGGAACGACGAGTTACGTCGATGGTGTAGGTACTGTCTTTTCCGACTGCTGCTTTACAGTTTACGGTTAATTTGTTGACACCAACTTCCAGTGGGATAGCTTCGTCAGCTTTGTAAACTTTATCTGTTCCCTCAACAGAAACCGTATATTCCTTTAATAATTCATTTCCATTTGCAAGGCTATCACCATTTACAGATACAATTATTTTCTCTGTCTCATTTGGAACAAATGTACTAAATTGTTCTTCTGTTCCGACAAATCCATAACCCAAATCCTGTGTAATAGTATTACCATCTGAATCATTATATATGATATCATCTGCTTCTAAAGTCCCATCCCATCGACCAAACATTTCGCTTCCTTCAGCCGATACAATTTTTATATCTTTTGGAATGAAAGTTGCATTTTTCTGCTGTCCCTTCATATACAAATGTGTACTATAAGTCATAGGACTTCCATTGCTCGGTACTACAATAGCTTCCACCTGCATCTCTTTTGATGAATCTTTTTTAATATCAGCACCTGTAAAACTTAATGCTTTTCCACATATTTCACCTATTTTTCCACCTATAGTTTCTTCTTTGTATGATTCAGAAAACTCTATTTCTTGTGTAACAGCCTTACTTTTATCTTTTCCAATCCAATATCTAACTAATAATTTCGCATTTTCATCTTTCTGAAGTAAATCTGCCCCAACTTGAACATTTAGTTTTTGCGTCACACCATTAATTATCACTGAACGATTCGTATTCTGACTAATGTTTCCAGAACTCGTTGCAAATAATGAACCCACTCCCTGAGTCATAGGAGCTCCATCTTTTGTTAATGCAACCCCTAACGCCTTTAATAAACCTGCTGTGCGATTTACAGATTCTTCATACTCATCATTAGACTCAACCTCAAAAGATATCTCTGGAATATATGCCATCTTTCCATAATCAATGTTGGGATTATTCCCACCATTCCAGTAAGTTGCCATTGAATTTCGCGTTAATCTACGATGCATACCATCTGTCGTTCCCCAAGCACTTGTACTTAGTGCTCCATCTGTAATCCGATATGTTCCAGCATCTTCCTCCTGCAATCTTACTATAAAACTACTACCTGCCATATATTGTCCAAATGATGTGACATAATCGGCTCCATTTGTTTTACAAGTAAACTGAACTCCACTTGGATTATAGATTGCCGACATTTTAAACATTGGAGGAATCATATTCTCCATTATTATCTTTGCGGTATCACCAACTTCCAGTTTTTTTCCTGGTCGGTATACATTATCAACTGTAATATCTAATCCTCGAGCAAGAATAACATGATAGGTTGTTGCATCTCCTGCTTTTATCTCTACAATGTTTCTTCCTTCAGACAATTGAATCGTATAGCTCTGTTTGCCATCCTCCGTTTCATTTGCCTGATAAGTTTTCCATGAACTATCTTTTAACCATTCTGTTGGTTCTTCACTAAGTTTACCATCTGTTATAGTAATCGGTTTATGAACACGTACAGATGTAATCTTTTCTGAACTATCTCCAGTTACCGCAGTAGGAGTAAAAGTGTATTCGGCGGAATCTCCCATCTCATAAGTAATTCCATCTACTCCTGTTTGATTCTTAAGATAATAAACGGTACGACCTTCTATCATATCAATATTAGAAGTAATTTGAGTTTGAGTTTTTTCTCCTCCAACATGTACAACTGCAATTCCCGTCAGTTCCGGCAGTAATGCACTATAAGTATAACTTCCTGTGCCACTTGTAATTGAAGCAGTCTCTACCGCATCATAATAAAAAGCAACCAGAACTGTACCTTCCCCATTGGCATGAATCCTGCCAAACTGTCCAATCTTATCGTCTTCGGTTATCTCAACGGAGGCAACACTTTCATCTCCGCCAATTACAACATAATGCCAGTCTGGGTCATTATGTGCATTTGCCACACCATTTTCCACTGCCTGCCATGCACGTAACGGCACCAAATCAAAGTATTCTCCTACTTTTAAATCTATCTCACTATTTTCCGGAAGATTTGTCAGCATACTGGCATAAATTCCAGCTTTTTCTTGCTCTCGATGTATCTGTGTTGGATTATCCTCAAGCGGAGCAACCATTACCTCAGTATGAGCTTCATTCCATTCCCCATTCAGATTCTTGGTATAACGAGTTACTTTTCCTTCCTGTCTCATCATATAAGTAAAACCTTCTGGAATCTTGTAATAATTATATCCGTCCTCCGTCTTAAAAGGCGTATAGGATTTCCAGTTTCTGGCCGTATAGAATTTTAATTCCCAAGTGGTGTAAACTTCCATGTCTATCGGAGCTTTTACCGTGATATAACTCTTTTTCAAATATGGAATTCTTCCATTATCTGAAAGATTTAATGGTTCAAAACCTGTACTTCTATAAACATAAAAATGTCCCTCAATAGGGAGATAATTCTCATCAAAAGGCGTAAATTTAAAGTTATAATAACTGTCACCATCATATTGAGGAACAACATATCCATATACATTATCTGTGGCATGCCAATATTCTTTCTGTTGCTTTTCATCATGAAGAGTTAACGTACCAAGCTCAGGAAGAAAAACCCACTCATATTTTTCATCTGACCAATACTGTGGAGATACCTGTGTAAACGTAACAGATGCAAGTTTTAATTCCGTTGTATCTTCTGTTACTGTAAAATATCCACCCGCACCGTTCAATGAATTCTCTCCATCACCCGCATATTCATAACAATATTCTCCAGGAACTACTGTAAAGCTCTTATCTTTTACTTCAATTTCCTGTTTCTTGTCCATTGTATATATTTTTACATTATAGATACCTGTAAGTTTTATTAACTTACAGGTATCTGCTGCATAAATATTTATTTTCAAAAAACTAAAAGAACTAAGCAAGCATATAATAAGCAACAGATATCGAACTATTCTTTTCATTTCACACTCTCCATCTGTTTATTATATTCAATCACTGCCACCCATTAGACAAGTAGCAGTGACTTATCATTATAGAACCCTCTTTATTATTCTGTCAAAGCATTAAAATAATCTTCAGCCTGCTTCTCTGTACCAAATGCCCAATAAACACTGTCACCATCTTCTACTTCAAGTACAGACGCACTTACAATATCACCTTCGGATACTTGCTCCCCGTCTCGAACTACACAATAATTCCATCCATAATAGGTCCAATCCTTAGCAGTATACCAAGAAAGTATGTCTCCATTACTATCTGTAAGTGATTGCACATATCCTTCACTCTGTTCAAAACTCAAACCATTTGTTTCTGCTAAGCTATACAGCGCATCGCCTGCAGTTGGGTAACTCTGTGCTGAGCCAACACTTGCATTAAAAGGATTCTTCGTTTCTTTACTTGCCGCCTCTACATTCAAATCCTCTGCATATTCATAAGTAGTACCACCCTCTCTCAAATCAACTGCTTCTACACTTGCAACTGTTACATCATCTTGAACAGTATCAGCCTCTACATACACTGTCATATCAATGCCGGCACTTGGATTATTTTTATTTACGATATGTAAACTTGCAGGACCATACTTACCAGCTGCACCAGTAATTGTTACCGTACCAGCCCAAGCACCACCATCTGTCTGTTTAGCACCATACGTATAAGATCCAGTAATTTTATCCCCACCAACATTAATACTATCAACTTTCAGTCCGCTTTTTGCTGCATCTTCTGAATCAAAGCCAGTTCTCTGATAATGAGCATCAGCAGGCATCAGTCCAAGTGTCACTTCAGAATCAGCCTGAATCGGTGTAGAATACTTAGTATCCGGTGTTACTACCAGATTCGGGTCATCATTTGCCGCCAATACTGGCATAGCCATAGACAGTGTTGTCACTCCTGCTAATAATACTGAAACTACTTTTTTTGTTTTCATGGTTTTTTACCTCCACTTTCTTTTTTCTCCCTCTTATTAAGTCATCACAGCGTGGGGAGTATTTTATTTTCCACTGTGCGACTGTAAGGTTTCATTGTCACGACTTTTTCACTTTCCTTCCTTTTGCTGTCTGTCATGACAATAAAAAAAGCCCGTACAACCGAAAGGTCATACGAACTGATTTCTCATCCTCGAACTACAGATATTCCACATCTATTTAATCAGATAATAAAGGTCACTGTTTATTCTTATGCTTCAGTCAATTCGTTCCTGGCCTCCGAATTTTCTTAAATATCGGGAATGTTTTATTACGCTCCGTCTTCTGGCTCAGGACCAATTAACCTACTCGATGTGTCTTACCAAATCTGATTCATTCAGTGACCTTTTACATCTTTCGTTGTCCTTACAGCAGGGAAAGGATCTGCTCCGGATTCTAACCGGATTCCGTTCTAAGTATTCTCAATACTTATAAGCGTACACATTTTCCAACATTTCTGTATGAAATTCTATCAATCCTGTCATAATACTAATAGGATTATTGCACGGTAATCTTAGATTCTTTCTATCTAAGATGCCTTTACATGTCTTATAATAACTGTAATTCATGTTTTTGTCAATGTTTTCTGACATTTTTCTTAAATTCTTAAGCTATTTGCAAAGTTTTCTTATGCACTTTTAACGATATTTTAACATTCTCACTTCTAATCACCGTCAGAAAGCTTGTCAAATTTTCACAACTAAGGAGGTTTCCTATGAGAACAGGTCAAAACATCTATAAACGAAAAGATGGACGTTGGGAAGCACGAGTCTTTCTTGGAAAAAAGTCTAATGGCCGTCCACATTTCAAGTATCTGTATGCATCGACTTACAGAAAAGTTCTTTTTCTAAAAAACAATTATGAAAAAATGCTTACTTTGTCAAATGAAACAACGATTTCTACTGCTTTATTTTCGGATTCTGCTTACAAATGGTTAGCAGATTCTTCCAGGCGTTGGAAGCCAGCGACCTATATCAAGTATAAAAATTTTCTTGAGAAGTATATTCTTCCTGAATGGAACACGCTCTATGTACGTGAAATTCATCAGGATACTTATGATAAACTGGTGGAACATCTGGCTCAAAGTCTTTCTGGAAGTTCTCTGCATACCATCAATACGATTATTAATGGAAGCTTGAAGCATACAAAAAATAGTCTGCCGATTTTATGTAAAAATCCGATTTCTAATCAGGAGAAGCATCCTCTCGATGTTCTTTCTGACAGTGAGTCTTATGATTTTCTCTTATATCTAAAATCTAAGGATTCCTTAACCACTGTTGGAATTCAGCTTGCATTGTTCAGTGGGATTCGTCTTGGTGAGCTGTGTGCTCTTACTTGGGAGGACATTGATTTGAAAGAACAGGTACTTCATATCCGTCACACTCTTCAGCGAATTCAAAACAAAGAACAATATTTCGGAGAACCTAAGACGGTATTATATCTCGGTTCACCCAAAAACAAGCGGGAACGGACTATTCCTCTGCATCCTCAGATAATTCCGATTTTAGAAAAACTTGAAAAAAGTTGTTATCCATCAGACTATCTTTTATCCGGAAATTCGTCTCCCATAGAGCCTCGGACAATGACCAGCCGTTTTAAAAAGGTTTTAAAAAGTTGTGGCATCCGGGATTTTCATTTTCATACACTGCGTCACACGTTCGCAACTCGCTGTGTGGAATCGGGGATGCAGATTAAGGCTTTAAGTGAGATGCTTGGACATTCTTCTGTCAAAATCACAATGGACCGCTATGTTCATCTGTCCATGAGTTTCAAGCAAAGCCAAATCACTATCCTGCGGTTTCCGGATTCGGAAATTATAAATCGTCAGGAAACTAGTCAAAATTATCCGAAACGACAGGAAAATATGGTAGAAACAGGGGTAACTTCTTGGATAGAAAGAATCTAAGATGTCTTTTTTTATTAATATATGCAACAGGTCGAATTTTAGAACCAAAAAATACTATTTTCGTCTTTTTTTAGGAGAAAACAAAGAGGCCGACAAAAGTTTTCGCTTTCATCGACCTCTTCGCATTTTATCTTACTTCACTTTATTTTATTTTTTAATATCCTTCATTATGGAGCAGTTCATGTGTCTTTCCATTCAAGAACTCTGCATACAATTTCTCCATATCCGCATTATCATCGGATACTTTAATCGCAGATTCGGTATCTACTTCGTAGAGGCCTTCGGTTCTCACAGATTTTACACATTCTCCTGCTTTTACAGGCTGTCCGCCACCCATAACGCATCCGCCTTTACAAGCCATCACTTCAATTAAATGATAGTTTGCTTCTCCTGCTTTCATACGGCGGAATACTTCGTGTGCATTTGCAAGTCCACTTACAACGCAGATATTGATATCGGTTCCTTCATATTGAATTGTAAATTCTTTGATTGCTTCTTCTCCACGCATACCAAATTCGGAAATTGCTTTTAAGGTTTCGGTATCGTGTGCTGGTACGAGATGGCGAAGCACGGCTTCTGTTACACCACCGGTAACACCAAAGATTTTACCCCCGCCGGAAGCCATTCCAAACGGAATATCCGGTTCTTCGCATTCCATATTTGCAAAGTCGATTCCAGCGCTCTTGATCATACGAACGAGTTCGGTTGTAGTCAGCACATGATCGGTATCCTGTTCTCCTTTTGTAAAGCTGTTCGGACGTTTGATCTCCATCTTCTTTGCGGTACAAGGCATGAAAGATACCATCACAGTACGTTTGCCTTCTGCTCTTTCCGGATCACGGTACCATTCTTTTGCAACTGCGGATAACATTCCCTGTGGGGAACGGCAGGTAGAAATATTCTCTTTATAATCCGGATACTGGTCTACCACAAATTTTACCCATGCCGGACAACAGGATGTCATAAGTGGAAGTTTTCCACCGTTTTTCACACGGTTTAAGAACTCTGCGGATTCTTCCATAACCGTTAAGTCAGCAGAAAATCCGGTATCGTAAACTTCGTCAAATCCCATCTGGTGAAGTGCACTTACCACTTTACCCATGGAACTCTTTCCTTTTGGAAGTCCAAATGCGTCTCCTGCTGCCACACGAACTGCCGGTGCAATCTGTGCAATCACTCTGGTATCCGGGTCTTCGAGTGCATCCCATACTGCATCGATATCGGAACGGATGGTAATTGCGCCTGTCGGACAGACTACTCTACACTGACCACAGCCTACGCACATTGTTTCTCCCAGACCTTTGTTAAATGCCGGCATAACCGTTGCTTCTGTTCCACGGAATGCGATTCCAAGTGCTTCCACACCCTGAAGTTCACGGCAGGCACGTACGCAGTTTCCACATAATACGCACTTGTTCGGGTCACGGATAATAGAGTAAGAACTGCAGTCTAACGGCTGTTCTTCTTTTGTATTTTCATAGCGTACTTCTTTTACGCCAAGGCGGTAAGCCAAATCCTGAAGCACACAGTTTCCACTCTTGTCACACAACGTACAATCTCTGCAGTGTGCTCCGAGCAAAAGCTCTACAATCATTTTTCTATATTTTTTTAATCTCTTGGTATTAGTATAAATTACCATACCATCTCTTGGTATTTCTGAACAGGAGGCAAATAATTTACCTCTCTCATCTTCTACTGTACACAAACGGCACGCTCCATAAATGGAAAGCTCCGGCTGATAGCATAAAGTAGGAACATTGATTCCAGCTTTTCGAATGACAGAAAGGACATTTTTCTCGTCGGTAAACTCAACTTTTCTGCCGTCGATTGTCATAATTCCCATATACCTTGTCCTCCTATCTGATTTCAATTGCGTCGAAGCTACAGTTATCTTTACAGCTTCCGCACTTGATACATTTTGCATTGTCGATTACATGTGGTGCTTTCTTTTCTCCTGAAATTGCAGATACCGGACAATTTCTTGCACACTTGGTACAGCCTTTACATTTATCCGGATTAATATAGTAATTCTGCATTGCCTTACAGGTATGGGAAACACATTTCTTATCTACGATATGTTCTACATATTCATCACGGAACATACGAATGGTACTCAGTACCGGAAGTGGTGCACTCTTTCCAAGACCGCAGAGAGACATACTTTTTACCATCTCTGCAAGTTCTTCGAGGCGCTCTAAGTCTTCCATTTCCCCTTTTCCTGCTACAATCTTTTCAAGGATTTCCAACATTCTCTTGGTACCTTCACGACAAGGAGTACATTTACCACAGGATTCACGCTGGGTGAAACTCATAAAGAAACGGGCTACTTCTACCATACAGGTGTCGACGTTCATAACAACCAGACCACCGGAACCTACGATAGCACCGAATTTTTTAACGGAGTCAAAGTCAAGTGGTTCGTCTAAGTGTTTCTCGGTCAGACATCCACCGGATGGTCCACCAATCTGTACCGCTTTAAATTCAGAACCGTTCTTTAATCCACCACCGATATCATAAATGATTTCACGAAGGGTTGTTCCCATCGGTACTTCAATCAGTCCTGTATTTTCGATTGAACCGGTTAAGGAGAAGGTCTTTGTTCCAGGGCTTCCCTCTGTACCGATCGTGCGGAACCATTCATGTCCCTCTAAGATAATCTTCGGTACGTTTGCATAAGTTTCTACATTATTTAATACGGTTGGCTTTGCCCACAAACCTTTATCTACGGTTCTTGGTGGTTTTGTTCTTGGCATACCACGATTTCCCTCGATGGAAGCGGTCAGCGCACTACCTTCACCACAAACGAATGCACCAGCTCCACGGTTGATATGCATGTGGAAGCTGAAGTCTGTGCCTAAGATATGTTCTCCTAACAGATTTTTCTCTTCCATAACATCGATTGCATGATGCAGTCTTGCTACAGAGTTCGGATATTCTGCACGTACATAAATATATCCATCGCTTGAACCAACTGCGTAAGCCGCAATCATCATACCTTCGATTAACTTAAACGGGTCACCTTCCATTACGGAACCGTCCATAAATGCTCCAGGGTCACCCTCGTCACCATTACATACGACATAGCGTTCTTTTACTTTCTGATTTGCGACCTGTTTCCATTTTTTACCGGCAGGGAAACCACCGCCTCCACGACCTCTAAGACCGGATAAATCGACTTCTTCTACAACCTGTTCCGGCGTCATTTCAAACAATGCTTTTTCGAGAGCGCTGAAACCGCCGGCTGCCATATATTCATCTAAAGATTCTGCATCAAATTTTCCACAGTTTTCCAAGACGATTCTGGTCTGTTTTGCAATAAACGGAATTTCATCCGGCTGCACATAAGACTGACCTTCTTTTGCATAAAGCAGACGTTCAATCACTTCATCTCCAACAACGGATTTTTCAAAGATTTCTTCACAGTCATCTTCTTTTACTTTTATGTACTGAATGACATGGTCACCTTTCTGGATTCTTACCAGCGGACCAAATTCACAGAAGCCCTGACATCCGGTTCTTTTTACGCCCACATGTTCTTTCTCATCATGTGGTCCAAATTCAATGGTAACACCCGGTGCGCCTTCTGCGATTCCCAGCATTTTTTTATAAATTTTTTCGGAACCGGTTGCAATACAGCCGGTGCCTGAACAGACTAAAATACGGCAGTTATAAGCATTTAACTGCTTTTCTGCTGATTCTCTGCATTTATCAAGTTCCGCTCTATTCGTAATTGTCATGCGCCTTCACCTCTCAATTCTTCCAACAGCTCAATCACTTTTTCAGGTGACATTTTTGGATGAACATCTTCGTTTACCATCAAAGTAGGAGCAAGTCCACAAGCTCCGAGACAGGAAACGGTTTCAACTGTAAACATCATATCTTCGGTGGTGTGTTTCTTTTTGCCTAATCCTAACTGCTTATACAGTTCTTCCAGAATTGGCATGGATTTACGCACATGACAGGCGGTTCCGTCACAGACTTTAATCACATATTTTCCTTTTGGTTCAAAAGAGAAGTTCTCATAGAAAGTTGCAACACTGTAAGCCTTTGCTTCGGTTACTCCAATCTGTTTTGCGGTATAAGTAAGAAGTTCTCCCGGCAGATAGCGGTACTCTGCCTGAATATCCTGCATAACAGGAATGAGTGATGACGGTTTTTTACCATATTTTTCAATGATTTTGTCCGCCACTTCGTAGTATGACTGGTCTAACATACAATACCTCCTTGTTTTTTATATTTTTAAATTTATTATTTCCACCTCTTCTGTGTTACAATGATTATATTATACACCATTTTCACATTTTGCACAATTATTTTCTTAAAATTTATCAATTTGTATTTATTTTCACAATATCATTTACTTTTTCACCAGTTTTGTGTTATACTACTTCTGACATTATTACTGATTGTTAAGGTTTTTCCTGCGCAAGAAGGCATCAATGTGTATAATTCTGTATCATTGACTCGTCTGTCTGCGCTTTTGCGCAGATTTTTTTTTGTTCTTTTATTGTCAAAGAAAGGAGGATTTTTTAACATGCAGGACACCAGAATTGCTTTACTTGGAATTATTCTTACTTCTCATGATTCTGTTGAAAAACTCAATCATCTGCTCAGCCAGTATAGTTCTTATATCATTGGACGAATGGGAGTCCCTTACCGGGAAAAAAATATTTCCATTATCAGTGTCGCCCTTGATGCTCCAAATGATATCATTAGTTCTCTTTCCGGAAAAATCGGAATGTTGCCCGGCGTCAGTAGTAAAACAATCTACACCAAAAGTTAATCACTATCATTTTATATGGAGGAATTAAAAATGTATACTTACAATCCGGCATCCACAATTGCGGATGAATTTATTAACCATGAGGAAATTTTAGAAACTCTTGCTTATGCAGACGAGAATAAAAATAATGAAGCATTAATCGACTCGATTCTTGAAAAAGCGAAACTAAGAAAAGGTCTGACTCACCGTGAAGCTTCTGTTTTACTTGCCTGTCAATCTGAGGAAAAAAACCAGGAAATCTATCACCTGGCAGAGCAAATCAAAAAAGACTTCTATGGAAACCGTATTGTTATGTTTGCTCCGCTTTATCTTTCCAACTATTGTATCAATGGATGTACTTACTGTCCTTATCATGCAAAGAATAAACATATTCCAAGAAAGAAACTGACTCAGGATGAAATCCGAAAAGAAGTTATCGCTTTACAGGATTTGGGTCACAAACGTCTTGCCCTTGAAGCCGGTGAAGACCCAAAAAATAACCCGATTGAATATATTCTGGAATGTATCAAAACCATTTACAGCATCAAGCATAAAAACGGGGCTATCCGCCGTGTCAATGTCAACATTGCCGCTACAACCGTAGAAAATTATCGCAAATTAAAAGAAGCCGGTATCGGAACTTATATTTTATTCCAGGAAACCTATCACAAAGAAAGTTATCTGGAACTTCATCCAACCGGACCAAAACATGACTACAACTATCATACGGAAGCGATGGATCGTGCAATGGAAGGTGGAATTGACGATGTCGGTCTTGGTGTCTTATTCGGTCTTGATAAATACCGTTATGAATTTGCCGGACTGTTAATGCATGCTGAACATCTTGAAGCAAGATTCGGTGTCGGTCCTCATACCATCAGTGTGCCTCGTCTGCGTAACGCGGATGATATCGACGCTTCTTCTTTTACAAATGGAATCAGTGATGATACCTTTGCAAAAATCGTAGCCTGTATCCGTATCGCAGTCCCTTATACCGGAATGATTGTCTCCACAAGAGAAAGCCAGAAATGCAGAGAGCGTGTGCTTCACCTTGGTATCTCTCAGATTAGTGGCGGTTCCCGTACCAGTGTCGGCGGTTATGCGGAAGAAGAACCAGAGGATGAAAGCTCCGCACAGTTTGATGTCAGCGATACCAGAAGTCTTGATGAAGTTGTCAAATGGCTGATGGATATGGAATATATTCCAAGTTTCTGTACTGCCTGTTATAGAGAAGGCCGTACCGGAGACCGTTTTATGTCGCTTTGTAAGAACCAGCAGATTCAAAACTGCTGTCATCCAAATGCCTTAATGACCTTAAAAGAATATCTGGTAGACTACGCTTCTCCAGAAACCAAAGCAGTTGGTGATGCCTTAATTGAAAAAGAACTGGTCAATATTCCAAAAGAAAAAATCCGCAATCTCGTAGTGGAACACTTAAAGGATATTGAAAATGGAACAGGAAATGATTTCCGATTCTAACTTTACGTATTTTCCATTTTATTGACGTAGGATGATTCTTCCTATACAAGGCAGCGGAACGAAGCGTAGTGGGTTCTACGGTGAGCGACGCTAACGTAGTAGATGGAGAATCAGACACGTCTACAAAGGAGATTTTATGACAACTAATTTAAATCAAACCCCTTCGGCAAATCGTACTCATATCGGCATTTTCGGGAAACGAAATGCAGGAAAATCAAGCCTGATCAATGCCATTACCGGACAAAATTATGCGATTGTATCCGATGTACTTGGCACAACTACCGACCCTGTTTTAAAATCAATGGAGCTGCTTCCTTTAGGTCCGGTCGTTATCATTGATACTCCTGGACTTGACGATGAGGGAGAACTCGGGGCACTGCGTATTCAAAAGGCATATCAGATTTTAAACAAAACGGATATTGCCGTACTTGTAATTGATGCCTCCTTTGGTGTCACAAAAGAAGATTCTGAGATTTTAAAAAGAATCCACGAAAAAGAAATTCCTTGCGTGATTGTAGTAAATAAATCCGATATCTGTCCAAACTGTAACTTAGAAGATTTACCGCTTCCAGATTCAGATTCTGCCATTTTAGTCAGTTCCAAAACCGGGGAGCACATTCATGAATTAAAAGAACTGCTTGCACAACAAGCGTCACAAGATACCATTCAAAAATCTATCGTCGCAGACTTATTAAACCCTCTGGATTTTGTTGTACTTGTTGTTCCGATTGATTCTGCCGCACCAAAAGGGCGGTTAATTCTTCCTCAGCAGCAGACCATTCGTGATATCTTAGAAGCAAAGGCAAGTGCAATCGTTGTACAGGAAACCGAGCTGGCAGAGACATTAAACTCACTTGGAAAGAAGCCTAAAATGGTGATTACAGATAGTCAGGTCTTTAAAAAAGTATCTGCAGTTACACCGGATGATATTTTACTGACCTCATTTTCTATTTTATTTGCGCGCTATAAGGGGAATTTAAAGATTTTGGTTAATGGAGCTTCTGCACTGGATTCTTTAAAGGATGGAGACCGCATTTTGATCTCAGAAGGCTGTACCCATCACCGCCAGTGCGATGATATCGGAACAGTAAAACTTCCGAACTGGATTCGCAGCTATACGAAAAAAGAAGTCGAATTTGAATTTACCAGCGGAACAGAATTTCCTCTGGATTTATCCTCCTATAAAATGATTGTTCACTGTGGAGGATGCATGTTAAATGAACGGGAAATGAAATACCGCTTAAAATGCGCCGAAGATGCCAAAATTCCAATTACCAATTATGGAACTTGCATTGCTTATATCAATGGAATCTTAAATCGAAGTCTTGAGCCTGTGAAAGATTTCCTTTAAAATTTTTTTATCTCAAAATAAAAAGCCGGATGCTCTCTTATCGAGAAAACATCCGGCTTTTTCCTTTACAGAGGTTATTTTATTTGGAGTAGAACAACCTTGTATTTTTAACCGTGTTCTTTTTTACTTTTCTTCTTCATCCTTTCTTGATTTTTTTCTTGCTTTCCAGGAAAATCCGCCAACTCCCATAGAAGTTACTGCAAGACTAATCCATCCCCAGATACTTGTCGGGTCACCAGTCTTTGCATTGCTACTTGTAGAAGTAGTTCCGGTAGATTTACTTCCTGTTGTTCCTGTACTTGTTGTGCCTTTGTTTGTTGTAGCAGTTGTACCTGTAGTTCCTTTATTGGTTGTAGATGTTCCTGTTGTAGTACCTTTATTGGTTGTATTGGTATTTGTGGTGTTATTGTTTTTATTGTTATTATCTTTGTTGTCGTCACCTTTATTAGAATTATCTACTTTTTTCAGTCCATCAATCGCTGTCTGTAAGTCTTTTGCTGCATTATCTACTGCTTCCTGAGACTCTTTCTTTTCCAGTGCACTTTCTGCTGTTTCTAGTGCTGTTTTTAATGCACTCCAGGTTTCGCTTGTGTAATCTGCTTCTTTTAATGCTTTTGCAGATGCAATTACTTTTTCAAGTTCTGTTGTGTTAACTTCTGCCGGTGTTTCATTATCTGCTTTTTTCAGTCCATCGATTGCTGCCTGTAAGTCTTTTGTGGCATTGTCAACTGCTTCCTGAGACTCTTTCTTTTCCAGTGCACTTTCTGCTGTTTCCAGTGCTGTTTTTAATGCACTCCAGGTTTCACTTGTGTAATCTGCTTCTTTTAATGCTTTTGCAGATGCAATTACTTTTTCAAGCTCTGTTGTGTTAACTTCTGCCGGTGTTTCTGCTTTTACAAGTGCTTCAATTGCTGCATTTAAGTGACTGGTTGCTTCGTCAACAGTTGCCTGGCTGTGTTTTGCTGCCAGTTCCTCTTTTGCTTCCTGCAATTCTGTCTGCATGGATGCCCAGGATTCGCTTGTGTAATCACTTTCGTTTAATGCCTCTGCTTTTGCGATTGCTGCCTCTAATTCCGTTGTTGAGATTTCGCCTGTTTCCGGTTTTACAATGTTTTCTTCGGTTGCCTGGAATTTATAAGTGTAATCTTCATATCCCATTGCATATACGGTTAACTCCCAGTATCCGGTTCCGTCTGTTCCTGCCGGTAACTGACAACGTAAGGAATCTGTTAAACCAAGCTGGATTCCCATTGATTTATGCATCCAGTTATCTGCTACAAATTTGGTTCCATAGCTTGCAAGGGCTGTTGTATAAGTACTGTCATTTCCATAATATGTCCAACGGGTTGCATACATTCCTGCTCCCAGTCCACCATAGTTTCCATTTAAGTCTACTCGTAAGAATTCACCATAAGAACCATTTGCTTTTTTTACTTCTGGTTCGATTCCTTCTGCAACTTTTAATGCGTTATCTTTTAATCCGGATTCACTTCCGGTTACTCTTGCACCAAAGCTGAAGCTTCCGTCAGCGTTTTTCGTTGCTTCTTTTAAGCCATTCGTCTTATCAGTTACTTCTGCTGTTTCTGTATAAGCCTGCAAATTCTTTTCAGAGAAACCACCTGCTAATGTTCCGGCATTTTCGACTACCTGATACTGTTTGCTAAATTCTGCATAATCAGAAGCTTTTACTTTTACCGGTACATACTTGATTCCTTTGACTTCATAGTCTTTCATGGTTGCAGTTTTTTCTACACCATTTTCGGTATAAGTAATTGTTCCTTTGCTAAATGTAATCACTCTGCCATCTGTTAAAACTGCTTCAGAAGAACTATTCCAGTAAGATACCGGATATTCTTTTCCGTCTGTATCATAGATAACGGCTGTGCACTGATAACTTCCTCTGTGCAGACCGTGGTTTGTTGTTGCTCTTGATACAGTATCAAATGCACCTTTATCTAATTCACCTTTTTTGTCTGCTACATCAGATGAAGAGGTAAGACTGTTTCCAGCTGCAAGGTAGACTCCTTCAGATGCCCAGTACTCTGCCCAGCTTAATCCTGCATATACATATTTGTATTCCTCTTCAGAAGCTGCTACTGTATAAGTAAACTCTAAATCTTTGTATCCGGTTGCACTTACTACAATCTGATAATCTCCTGTTCCGTTTGCAAATGGTGCTGCATCTGTCTTAATGCTTCCATCTTCATTTACAATGACAGTTGCGCCACGTCCACTTGCTGCATAGCTTGTTCCATTTACAGAAACACTTGTAATACTCTTTACATATTCCTGTAAGTCTTCTGCTTTAAATCCTTCTGCTGTTACAAGCGCTGTCTTTTCTGCATCATAAGTTGCAGGCATGTCTTCTGTCTGAAGCATAAAGTCCGCACTCATATCTGCATATTTTCCTTTTTTATCTTTTACAACTAATGTATATTTTCCTTTTTTGGCATCTTTAAATTTCAGCACTCCATTTTCTACGCTTGCATCAAGTCCTTCTACACTGTACTGCGCATCAAAATCTGCCGGAAGGTTTTCAAAGTTAACCTTTGTTTCTCCACTTTTTACAGAGGCATTATCTACAGATAAGGTTGCAGATGTTTTTATCGGAACATAAATGTCATCTAAATCCATTTCATAGATACCATTTGTTGTATAATAAGTTACTTTATCGATGGTTTCTCCCATCATCTGTGCATAGTGTTCAGACGAAGTCGGGCAGCCATGTACACTTGTAGTAAATCCGGTGCACCATGCAATTTTGTGTCCTTTCCATACATTTTCCAGATGACGCATACCATAGTCATGACCTTCTTTCGTGCTGAATACAACGGCACTGATTTCATCGGTATCAAATGTAATTCCATCTAAATTCAGCTGATAATCCCCATATTTGCTTGTTGTCTTAAATTCTCCTGTTACACCACTTACTTTATTTACGGTGCCCTGTACTTTTCCAAAGCTTACATTTCCGCTTGCATCTACCGTTGCTTCTTTGTAGTAAGCCGGTGCTTCGGAAAGTACATAATAAGAATAGCTTGCATTTTCAAATAATGCATCTTTTCCTGTATAAGTTGTTTCTTTTGTCTGTCCACGGTTTGTTACGGAAATGGTTACAGAGTCAGAATCTGTTACCTGTTTAAATTTAGATAAATCCATTCCTTCCGGAACTTTAACCGGGAATACAATACCCGTAATATCTTCTCCGCCCTGGCTTACATGATAAGAACCGCCTACCATACTGCTTGTTCTTGTCTTGTTTAAGGTTGCGGAAGAAACGGAGTCAACTGCTACACTGTTATTTAATTCGGATGCATAGAAATCAGCATACGGAATGTTCATTAAAACATATTCTACTTTTTCTGTTGGAGTAACCGGTGCTGCTTCCAATCCTGAAATTGCTGTCTCTAATTCACTTACTGCTGTTGTCACTGCATCCTGCGATTCCTTCTTTGTCAGTGCATCTTTTGCTGCTGTTAACTTAGTCTGCATTGCATTCCAGGAAGCCTCTGTATAGCTGTCTTTTTGTAATGCCTCTGCTTTTGCAATTGCACTTTCCAGCGCTGTTGTATCAATCTTTACTTCCGCATCCGCTGCCGGTGCACTCTTAATTGCTGCAAGTGCCGCTTCTTTGATTGCCTTTGAAGTATATGTCGCTCCCGATACAGTGTCCCAGCTGTTAATAGTGCTTTCTGTTGCACTCTGATTCAATAGTTTGGTACGGATTCCCACACGTTTCGATGTATTCGCATCTACTGCCCAGTTTAAGTAAGTTTTACTTTCATCATTGTAAGATGCTGACGGAGTTACAGTAATATCTTTAAATTTTCCGTTCTCTACTGTAAGACTTACATTGACATCATACTCTGACCATCCATCCTCATCACCGTCTTTTACATGTGTTGTCTGAGTATAAGTACCATCCTTTGCCACCTGTTCTCCACTTGCTGCATAAACAGATGCCGGTGCCATTCCTGTTACCATAGATGCCGTCATCACAGCTGCCAGTGCTTTAGTTTGAAATTCATTTTTTTTGCTCATAGGTTCCTCCTTTTAATGTTATAGCATCTATCAAAAGTTAGCATTTTCTAACTTTTAATCAAAAAAAATTAGTGATTAATGGGAACTATTTTTCCTGATAAGCGCAAACATTCCCAGATTTTTGCTGCCGTAATTCCAATTAAAGTGCCGGTGACAGCCCCGCCAATTAATAGTGCCGGTAAATAATAAATCAAATGAACGTTGCTCACTACAAGCATTGCCGCTGCAAGCTGTGCGATATTGTGAGCCACACCTCCGGCAACACTGATTCCTAAAATGGAAAATCCACCGGCTTTTTTCAAAATCAGCATCACTGCCAGACTAAACATTCCACCGGCAATACTGTAAATCAAAGACATTCCATTTCCAAATAAGGTTCCCACAAGAAGGATTCTTAAAACAGAAACTAAGAATACTTCGTGTGGTTTCAAAAAACATAAACCGACTACAATTACCAGATTCGCAATTCCAAGTTTGATTCCGGGAATTCCAAAATTAAATGGAATTAATACTTCCACATAACTAAAAATCATAGCCAGTGCAATTAACATGGCGCAAAGTGAAATTTTTTTACTCACAAATTTTCTCCTGTCATCGATCGGTTAAATTCCAAGCCACATGAAAAGGCAAAGTAAAAGAACTGCCTTAAATACAGTAAATCCAATTTCATTTCCTTTTAATATGCCAACACCACAGGTTACATTTCCTTTCGGACAGCCATCAATACATTTCTGGCACTGGAAACATTCACCCTGTACGATACTTGTTTTTGCTTCTCTTAACTCAATCTTTGCAGGACAGCTTCTTGTACATTTACTGCATCCTTTTATACAACTTTCTCTTTTTCTCTCAAGAGAAAAGAACGGTAAAATCGGAAGCAAAGAAAAAATTGCTCCCATCGGACAAAAGAATCTACAGAAGAAGCGTTCTATGAATGCCATTCCAATCATAAGAAGAATCAGCACCGCAATTCCGATTTTATAAGCCGAAAGTCGGAAGTTTCCTGCATGAATCATGGAAAATACATCCCATGGACTTGTTCCTCTTGCATTTCCATAGACGCCAAAGAAGCACGCAAGCACAATCCCTGCCAGTAGTACATATTTTAGTAAAATCAGCCATTGCTCCCATTCTTTTTTCAGGGAAACCGGTTTTTTCTTAAGTTTTTTACAGATTTTTAAATACATCGCATGCAGTGCGTCTCCCAAACTTCCAAATGCACAGGCAAATCCACAAAAGAAACGCCCAAATACAATTGTGTAAGCGCATAAGACAAGTAAAACTGCCACAAAGGAAGTCAGCTCAATCTTTGCTTCCACTCCAATCTGCGTAAACATATATTTTACGCCACCAAACGCTGCAGTAAAGGCTGATGGTAAAAACAGGAAATATAACAACTGAATCACTGCCCGAAGCCAGGTATTTAATTGTTTTTTTTGTTTTTTTGAAAGGTTTTTTACATCTATCTTTTTCATTCTACCTACACCGCCTCTTCTAATGCTGCTTCCACCGCATTGATGATTCCGGTAGAACTAAATGTTGCTCCGCTTATCGTATCGACATCGGCTGACTGAGCCTCAATTAAATTTGGAATCACATCCATTGCCATTGTCAGATAAGCTCCATCTTCTTTTTCCGCAGATACCACTTCAATATCCGTAATTTCACCATTTTCCACAGTTACTTTTACTTGAATCGGTCCGCCAAATCCATCAGCTTCTCCTTCATAAGTGCCGTCTTTATAAGCACCTTCGCTTTCCTCTGAAGCATCTGCATCCGCCTGTGTATCTTTTGATTTTCCCTGCGCAACCTGTTCTTCTGCATTTTTTCTTGCAAGTTTCTCACTTTCTAACTGTGCATCTAATTTTGCAATTTCATCAGTTTTCTCTCTGTTCGTTAAAATCCCGTTATAACCGACAATTGCTACGGCAATCACTGCCACATTGATAAATCTGACTAAAAGTGATTTCATGGTGTTTCGTCTCCTGTATTTTCTTCTGTATTCTGATTGGAGTCATTCTCCTGATCCGAATCCTCTCCAGTATCTTCACCGGACTGTACTTTCTTTGCTGTCTCTAACGCAAGGTTACAGCCCTCTAAAATGGAGTTAGAAGAACAGGTTGCTCTTGAAACCGTATCAATCTCTTCCAGTGTTCCTTTTTCAAGGATCTGTGTTACCACACCAGGAAGTTTGGAAGTTCCCTGTACTGCCCGTTTTATGTAAGCGTCATTGTCTGAACTTCCATCACCTTTAATTTCGGAAATATCTGTAATCTTATCTTTTGAAATCGTAACTTTCATTGTAAGACTATATGCTTCAAAATCTCCATCTTCATTTGGAAGGCACGGTACAATTACGGTGTACTCTCCATCGGCATAAACATACTTTGTCTCATCTGGATTTTCATTATCTCCGCCATTGGTATTGCCGTTATTATCGTTTCCGTTATTGGTATTTCCGTTATTGTTACTGTTGTTTCCGTTATTATTATTGCCGTTGTTATTGTTGCTTCCGCTATTATTGTTGTTGTTATTCTCGCCTTTTGTCGCTTTCTCAGCCTCTTTTAGTGCTTCTTTTACTGCACCGATAATTCCTTTTGAGCTATAAGTTGCTCCCGATACGACATCCACATCTACTGTCTGTTTCTTCACCATATTTTCTGCAACTGCTCTTGCACGTTTAAAGAAGGTCTCATCGTCATTTTCTTCTACAATCACAACTGCTTTTAAGGTCTTATCCTGAATGACAATTGCTACCTTAATATCATCGAGATAGCCTTCCGCTGTTCCATAATAAACACCCTCTTTATATGGAAATTTTCCAGCTTCTGCTGTTGTATTGTCATTGCTGTTATTGCCGTTCTGTCCGCTTCCATTTGAGGATAAATTGGTATTCTGTGAATTAGAATTTCCATCAGAAGAAATTGCTGCCTGACTTAACGCATTTCTGACTGCTTCAATAATTCCTACTGAACTATAAGTTGCTCCTGATACGGTATCTACATTTGTACTTTGAGTTGCAATAATATTGGAAATCAATCCCGAAGCGCTCTGAATATAACTATCTCCATCGGAGGTATCAATAATCTGTATCGAAGAAATCTTTCCTCCGCTTATCACTACTTCTACCGTAAGTGCTCCTGAAAATCCCGTTCCTGTTCCATAATATGTTCCATCTGCGTAGGCAGATGCATCCTGTACTGTTGAGACAGAAGAAGAACCACCTGCCGGTGAAGAACTTCCACCTGAAGCACCTGCTGATGTTGATGCCGGTGTTCCGCTGTCTGCTGCCCCTGTCAGGGCATTTTTTACTGCACTGATAATTCCATTTGAACTGTAAGTTGCACCGGATACGACATCTACCTCTAACGTCTGTCCGGAGATAATCTTATCAATGACTCCTTTTGCACGACTGAAGAACGCATCATCATCGGCTTCATTTTCAACGATTTCAATTGCTGTAATCTGCTTATCTTTTACGGTAACCGCAACTTTGATTTTTCCCGCAAATCCGGTTCCTGTTCCGTAATACGTTCCATCTGATACATCAAATGAACCTTTTGCCGTACTTTTCTGTTCTTCTTTTTTGTCCTCGTCTTTTTTCTTATCCTCTTTTTTCTCTTTTTCAGCTGTATCTGCATTCTCCTGTTCAGATGCATCCTCATCTGTCTGATTTTTCGTTGTTTCCGGAATATCAACCGCATAAACCGGTGTGGAATATCCATGAAGAGAAACGCCGATACAGGCAGCTACAACAACTGCTGATAATGCCGGTGCCAGACTTTTTAGTTTCTTCAGTATGCTCATAAACTTTTGTTACTCCTTCTTTACTACCTCTGTATCAAAGTCAGAAGTAAAATCTTCTGCAATACCCTCTGATACATAAACTTTATTTTCTTTATCATATAAAATTATATCAAATTCATCACTGTGTGCTCTCCAATACTCAATTGCCTTATCTTTTCCCATAATAAACAGAGAAGTGGACAACGCATCACACATCGTACCATCTGCACTCACAATTGACACCGATAATAATCCGCTGTCTGCCGGATATCCGGTAGTCGGGTCAATAATGTGATGATAAGTAACCCCGTCCTGTTCAAAATAACGCTCATAACCGCCAGAAGTAATGACTGCTTTGTCTGAAATCGAAAGCACCCCAAGATAGCTGTCATCATCATCTACACCCTGAATGGCAACCCTCCATTTACTTCCATCTGTTTTTGTGCCAAGTGCCTGTACATTTCCGCCCAGATTCACCAGACCGCTTTTTACTCCACATTCCCGATAGATATCCATAATTCTGGTAGAAGTATATCCTTTCGCAATTCCTCCTAAATCGATCGCCATTCCATCGGTTTTAAAAGATACGGTACTGGTCTCTTTATCAAACACGACATCCGATAATTTCGTTTTTTCCAGAAGACTATCCAGTGTCTCTTTAGAAGGAACTTTGAAGTCACCTGTGGTAAATCCCCATTCTGCCATAATCGGATAAATTGCAATGTCAAATGCTCCGTCTGTGGACTCACCAAATTCCAGTGCACGTTCCACCAGATAAGAGGCATCTTTTCCCAAGGTTCCACCGCCATTGGCATTGACTTGTGCAATTTCACTTGACTCTTCTCCTGTGGAAAGCAGTCCATCCAGACGCTCAATTTCCGCAGCCGCCTTTTCCACTGCTTCCTCTCCATGACTTCCATAAGCAGTTACCGTCATGTAAGTATCCATGGCAAAAACATCCTTACTTGCCTCCTGGCTTTCATCTGCTTCACCATCGGTACTTTCCTCACTGATGTCCTGATTTTTCGCCTCTTGTGCCTCTTCTTTTTGACTGCTGCTATCGGTGATTTTTTGTGTACTACACCCTCCTAAAATCATTGTGCTTAATAAAAATAATACAAGTATCTTTTTTTTCACGTTTTTTCTCCTTACTGGTGTTAGAGCCTCCTAACTTTGGATAGCTTATCATCACTTTTATTACTTGTCAATTATACTCTATACTTATTGAGAATTTTTCTCATTTTATCATATAGCCACTGTTTCATATATTAAACAGAAAAACGGTATGCTGTCCTCTCTCGACTCACATACCGTCTCTTTTATTTCTTATTTTTTTATTTTACCGCACCAATTAATGTATTAATATCATCAATCTGGTTTTTCTTTAAATACTCTTCGATTCCTTTAACCGTCTCAACTGTTGCATAAGGGTTTGCAAAATTTGCTGTTCCAATGGAAACTGCTGTTGCACCGGCTAAGATAAATTCCAGAGCGTCTTCTGCATTTGAGATTCCACCCATTCCGATAATCGGAACATGGACTGTCTGAGCCACCTGATAAACCATACGTACAGCCACAGGTTTGACACATGGACCGGACATTCCGCCGGTTTTATTTGCCAGCGCAAAGGTACGACGGTTAATATCAATCTTCATTCCTGTTAAGGTGTTAATTAAAGAAAGAATATCTGCACCGCCTGCTTCTGCTGCTCTTGCCATCTCTGTAATATCGGTTACGTTCGGACTTAACTTCATGATAACCGGCTGTTTTGCATATTTTTTCACTTCTTTTGTGATTGCCTCTACCGCTTTTGGATTCTGTCCAAAGGCAATTCCGCCTTCTTTTACATTTGGGCAGGAAATATTGATTTCTAATAAATCAACCGGTTCATCTGCCAGACGTTCTACTACTTCACAATAATCTTCTGTACTTTTTCCACATACATTTACAATAATTTTCGTATCAAACTGTTTTAAGAACGGAATATCTCTTTTGCAAAATACATCAATTCCCGGATTTTGGAGTCCAATTGCATTGAGCATGCCACCGTAAGTTTCTGCAATACGTGGGGTTGGGTTTCCCGGCCACGGTACATTCGCCACACCTTTTGTTACAACTGCACCTAACTCGTTTAAATCTACAAATTCACTGTATTCTGCGCCAGAACCAAATGTTCCGGAAGCGGTCATAACCGGATTTTTGAGTTCTACACCGGCAAGATTTACTTTTGTATTCATTATAATTCTACCTCCGTACTTAAGAACACCGGTCCATCTTTACAAATTCGTTTGTTGTGTACATGAGAATGAGAATCCACGTCTTTAGACTGACATACACAGGCAAGACAGGCTCCAACTCCACATGCCATCTTCTCTTCCATGGAAATCCAGCAAGGGATTCCTTTTTCCAGTGCATAATTTTTTAATGCACGAAGCATCGGTTTTGGTCCACAGGCAAACATCATATCTGCTTCGATTTGATTTTCACGAATTGCGTCTACTACATTTCCTTTTGTTCCAACACTGCCGTCTTCCGTTGCAATAAAAAGTGTTCCTGCTGATTCAAGTTCTTCTTTTAAGAATAAATCCTGATTGCGGTATCCGGATACAATAATCGCTTCTCCCTCGATTTCTTTTGCAGTCTGAAGCATTGGAGGAACGCCAATTCCTCCTCCAATCATCAGCACTTTTTTACCTTTTGCTTCTTCAATCGGAAATCCGTTTCCAAGCGGACCTAAGATTTCAAAAGAATCTCCTGCTTCTGCTTTGGAAAATTCTTCTGTTCCTTTTCCCACTACACGATATACAATACGAAGTGTGCCCTTTTCGCGGTCAATTTCACAGATACTGATTGGTCTTGGAAGCACACGGCTTTTATCATTGCTATAGACAGAGATAAACTGCCCCGGTTTTGCCTGTACTGCAATTTCTTTTGCATCAAGCCACATACTGCAGATTCCATCTGCAATCATCTTCTGCTCAATTACAGTACTTTTCATCTTTAACTTTGCCATGATTTTCTCCCCTTATTTTAATGCTGTTAATGCGCCATCAATATCTGCCACCATAGTTTCTACGGCTTTTCTGGATGCATCTGCAAAATTTGCCTCTCCAAACTCTGCATACTGTTCCTGTTTATAAGCTGCAATAATTCCGCGGGAAGAGTTTACCACTGCACCAAGTCCGTCTTCATTAAAGAAATGAACCAGGTCTTTTCCTTTTCCACCCTGTGCACCGTAACCCGGTACTAAAATATAAGATTTTGGCATAATTTTACGAAGCACTTTTCCCATTTCCGGATAAGTTGCACCGACAACTGCCCCGATATAACTGTATTCATCACCCATGCAGTCAGCGCCCCACTGAGCAACTTTTTCTCCGACTAATTCATATAATGGTCTTCCGTTAATTAACTGGTCCTGAAATTCTCCACTGGATGGATTGGAAGTCTTAACTAAAATAAACAGACCTTTTTTCTCTTTTTTGCAGATATCAATAAATGGATTGACACCATCTGAACCAAGATACGGATTCACTGTTGCAAAGTCTTCATCAAAACCTGCATACTCTTTTGTTCCAACCTGAACTTTTCCAAGATGCCCTACTGCATAAGCAGAAGACGTAGAGCCAATGTCTCCTCGTTTGATATCTCCGATTACAACCAAATCTTTTTCTTTACAGTAATCTACGGTCTTTTTAAATGCAACCAGCCCAGGAATTCCAAACTGTTCATACATTGCAATCTGCGGTTTTACTGCCGGAATCAAATCATAAGTCGCATCAATAATTGCTTTATTAAACTGCCAGATTGCTTCTGCGGCACCCTCTAAGGTTTCTCCATATTCTTTAAATGCAGTCTCCTGTACCTGTTTTGGCACATAAGAAAGCATTGGGTCTAAACCTACGCAAATCGGTGCATGAGTCTTTCTTATTTTTTCTGTCAGTTTGTTAATCATTTTTCTTCCTCCATCTTTTTGTGTCTTATATTGTTCTATTTATTTAAAATTTTTTGCTGCTTCCTGATTCATATAAGCAATCTTGCCATCGCAGATAGTCGCTTTTACCATTCCTTTTACTTTCCAGCCGTTAAACGGTGTATTTTTCCCGCGGGAAAGGAAGGTCATAGAATCAATGACATACTCTTTTTCAGGGTCAATAATTGTAACATCCGCAGGAGCTCCCACTTTTAAAGTACCTTTATTCGAATGAATTACCTGTGCCGGATTATAGCTCATCTTTTCTGCCATCTGCATTGGAGTTATGATTCCTTTTTCTACCAGTTCTGTAATTGTAAGTGCAACAGAAGTCTCCAATCCGACAATTCCAAATGGCGCATCTTCCATAGGCTGATTTTTTTCATCTCTGCTGTGCGGTGCATGGTCTGTACTGATTACATCAATGATATCATTTTTTAATCCTTCTAATAATGCTTCTTTATCCTCTTTGGTACGAAGCGGAGGATTCATTTTATAGTTTGAATCATCTTTATCAATTTCATCAGAAGTCAAAGTAAAATGATGCGGGCAGACTTCTCCTGTCACATCCAGCCCTTCTTCTTTTGCAAGGCGGATCATTTCTACGCTGTCTTTTGTAGAGCAATGACAAAGATGCAGTTTTGCTCCTGCTTCTTTTGCCAATAAAATATCTCTTGCGACAATGACATCTTCCACTGCATTGCTGATTCCCGGTAATCCCAGTTCTTTTGTATATTCATCGGAATTGACACAGCCCTTTACTTCCATCAGGCTTTTATCTTCACAGTGTGCAAATACCGGAATGTTGCACTCAGCGGCAATCTTCATTGCCTCTTTGTATAATCCTGCATTCATTACACTCTTTCCATCTTCACTGATTGCCGGAATCCCGGCATCTGCCATTTCTTTAATTTTGGCAAGTTCTTCTCCTGCCTGTCCTTTTGTAACCGCTCCAATCTGAAGTACATGAATCGGTGCCATCTCTTTTGCTTTATTATGCACGTATTTTACGCGGTCTGCACAGTCAATGACCGGCTTGGTATTTGGCATGGCAAGAATTGTGGTAAACCCACCCTTTGCCGCCGCTTTGGAGCCTGACACAATATCCTCTTTGTACGTAAGTCCAGGGTCACGCAGATGTACATGAAGGTCAATCAGACCCGGCATTACATAACAGCCTTTGGCATCAATTACCTTATCCTGTTTTGACGGAGTGATTTCATCTTTTATTTCTTTAATCTTTCCTGCTTCGATATACAAATCACTTATCTTATCTGTCTTTGTTGCGGGGTCAATTACCCGTCCGTTTTTAATTAAAATGTTCATGGACTCTCCTCTCCTCCAGCGCCTTCTCTGCACTCTCATCTTCTTACAAAATCAAGTACAGAAAGATTTTGAGAATACATTTTATTCTCTTTTGGTTTTAATAGTAACATACACAAATTCTTTCGTCAATTATACTTTTTTTCTTGACTTTTAAGGCATTTTTGCATATACTGAATCTTGTAATGAAATATTGGATATAAATAATGAAGTGCATTTCACAAGCTTCTGATTATTGTAAATTAAGCGGTTTTTAGAGATTGTATTATTTTATTTATAATGAATATACTCTCTAAAGACCGCTTTTTATTCATATAAGGAGATTTTGAAAGTCCTGCTTTCTTTTGTTTCTATCCGAAATTCAACTACTTATTTTTTTTATTTTATGGAGGTAACATTATGAACAAGGGAACTGTTAAATGGTTCAACGCAGAAAAAGGTTATGGATTTATCACAGGAGAAGACGGACAGGATGTATTCGTACATTTCTCTGCTATCACAGGTGAAGGATTCAAAACTTTGGAAGAAGGACAGGCTGTATCTTATGATTTAACAGAAGGTGCTCGCGGAATGCAGGCAGCTAATGTTGTTAAATTATAATTTATAAGGTATCTGAATCATTTGATTTTCTTATAAACAGCGCAAAAAGCGGCTGTCACATGAACCATGTGGCAACCGCTTTTTCTTCACATTAAATCAAATGTATCTGGGACTCCACTCATTATTCTGCATCTGTTGTATTTAAAGAACTTAAATAATCCGTGATTGCAGTTACATCCATCTGAGTGGTTACAACTTCTGCATTTTCATCCGGTGTTGTGACAACCTGATATACAGAATATCCAATCCAGCCGACTAAGAGCAGAGAAACAATTGTAATTCCCAGCTTTTCAACGAGTGTCATACTCTCATCATTTTTATTTTTTCTCTTATTTTTTCCACGGACTGCTTTATTTTTTTTATACTGGTCTACTTTTTCCTGACTCATGTTTCGATTCCTCAACTTTCTACTGTCTATTCGCTATGTACTTTCTACCGCCATCCATTTTGCGGCGTCTGCGCTCATTATAGCACGTTTTCTTTTTTCTGGCTACACCAAACCCAGCGTTTTCAAAAGAAAGAGCCAGCCGGTCAGAGTAAATGCCGAACACAGTGTTGTCACCATAACAATACTCGAAGTCAGTATCCCTTCATATCCCATATTTCTTGCCATAACAAAACTGCTGACGGTTGTAGCTGAACCAAGCATCACTAAGATTGCAACCAACTCCGATTCACGATATCCAAGCCGGACTGCCATCGGCAAAAAGATGGCTGCAAGCACCACTAATTTTAAAGCACTTGCAATGAGAGTCGGTTTTAATTTTCCAAGTGCCTTTTTTCCCTCGAAAGAAGCTCCCATCGCCATAAGACCAAGCGGAGTTGCAAGCACTGCCATATTTTTCACTGTTTTTTGCAGAATCTCCGGCTGTGGAATTTTTAAAATTGCCCACACAAAACCTGCTGCAATTCCAAGAATAATCGGATTCGTAACAATTCCCTTTAAAGTTTTTTGTAGCAGGGCTTTATCCATTTTTCTCTGTCCCGGTTTTAATAAAGACAGGACAATTACCGCAAACGCATTGTAAAGCGGTACCGTTCCGATAATCATAAGCGGTGCCATTCCAGATGTACCATAGATATTCTGGATAAATGCAATTCCAAGAATTGCCGCACTGCTTCGATATGCTCCCTGCACAAATTCTCCACGTTCTTCTCTTTTTACAACAAAGAATGACAAAACCGTCACTCCTGTAATACTTAAAAACGTTGCAATAAAACAGAACAACACAAACCCGCCATTCCAGCTTTCACGAATATCAACTGCTGAAATATCCTGAAACAAAAGAGCCGGAAGTGCCACAGCAAAGGCGAATTTATTCATCTTTGCCGAAAATGCTTCATCTATCAGCCCGACTCTTTTAAAAAAGCTTCCAAGAAGCATTGTAAAAAAAATAGGAAGGGTTGCATTTAAACTAAAAATCAGATTATCCAACGTCTTAGTTTTCCTTTACCAACACTTTCAGGATTTCTGAAATATACATGGTATGATAATCTTTCTGTGGATACCATTTTGTGTCAATTTTTTCATCTTCAAAGTTTTCCGGAAGAATGTCTCCATGATACATTTTCTTGCACACTAAAATCAGATTTGCTTCTTCAAATGCAGCTGTTCCATCCACAAAGTATGGAGTTAAACCAGCTTCTTTGATTTTATCTTTGTCACGTCCGGAAACACTTCCACAGATATTTAATGCTTTTCTGTACGATTCATCAAAAAATGAAATCGTAAACGTATCATTTGCATCTACAAATTCTTTTGTATAGCGCTGTGGGCGAATATAAGTCGTTACTGCATTTTTTCCCCACATAATACCGACGCCACCCCAGCTTGCGGTCATTGTATTGCATTTTTCTTCATTGCCTGCAGTAATTAACATCCATTCTTTTCCGATTTTTGTAAATGGATTCATCTGCAATTCTTCTGCTTTTACTTCTTTAAATGCCATGATTTGATTCTCCTTGTCATTAAATTTTTATTGTCAAAAACATATTTATCTGCCGTATAATTTTGTCATACGGCGGATTTTCTCTTTTAATTCTTCGGAAAATGCCCCTTTTGTCATTCTCCATTTCCAGTTGTCTCCAAGCGTGGACGGCATATTGATTCTTGCCTCACTTCCAAGTCCCAGAAAATCCTGGACCGGAATAATACAGGTATCTGCTGTACTTCTCATCGCAAGTGCAATTAAATCCCAGTGCTGTTCTTCCTTTGGAGTGTAAAAACTATTCATGTAACGCAGGGCAACCTCTTTGTCTCCATCGGAAAGTTTCTCAAACCAGCCCGCTGTTGTATCGTTATCATGTGTTCCTGTATAAACCACACAGTTTCTCTGATATTTATAAGTCAGATAATCACTGTCCTCACTCGGGTCAAAAGCAAACTGCAGAACTTTCATTCCCGGATATCCGCTGTCTTTTAAGAGTTGAAATACACTCTCTGTCAAAAATCCCAAGTCCTCTGCAATAATATCAAGTTCACCAAGCTTTTCTTTGACCGTGTTAAATAAATCCATACCCGGACCTTTTTCCCAGTGTCCGTTTACGGCTGTCTCATCTCCATAAGGAATCGAATAATATTCGTCAAATCCACGGAAATGGTCGATTCTTACAATATCATATAAATCAAAGCAGTAAGCAATTCTCTTCAACCACCAGTCATATCCTGTTTTCTTATGATATGCCCAGTTATATAATGGGTTTCCCCAAAGCTGTCCTGTTGCAGAAAAAGCATCCGGCGGGCATCCGGCCACACCAAGCGGAAGATTTTTCTCATCTAACTGGAATAACTCCGGATTTGCCCAGGTATCTGCACTGTCAAATGCAACATAAATCGGAACATCACCTACAATCTGAATTCCCTTTTTGTGTGCATATTCTTTTACTTTTGTCCACTGCTCATGAAACTCATACTGCAAAAATTCATAAAAATTACATTCTTCTTCCAGTTCTTTTTTATAATATTCTACCGCTTCCGGTTTTCTAAGACGGATCTCTTCTTCCCACTCAATCCAGCTTTTTCCATCATTTTGATTTTTAAGTGCCATATACAGTGCATAATCCGGGAGCCAGTGTTGATTGGCTTTACAAAATTCTGTGAATTTTTCATCGGATAATATATCAGAATTTAAAAATGCCTGTTTTAATAATACAAATCTGGAATTATAAATTCTTCCATAATCAATGTAGGATTCATTGTCTCCATAATCAGAAGCTTCGCAGGCTTCTTTTGTCAGCCAGCCTTTTTCTGCCAGTGTATCCAGATCAATAAAATACGGATTTCCTGCAAACGTAGAAAAGGATTGATATGGGGAATCTCCATAGCTGGTAGGACCAAGTGGCAGAATCTGCCATAATTTTTGTCCCGTCTCTTCTAACAAGTCAATAAATTCATAAGCTTCTTTTGAAAATCCACCGATTCCATAAGGAGATGGCAGGCTCGCAATCGGAAGCAGCATTCCGTTTCTTCTCATTTCAATTTCCTCATTCTTCATATTGTATTTTTATTAATGTAAGCCCTCTTGCCGGCGCCGTTGCTCCGGCTTTTTTTCTGTCTTTCGCCTCTATGATTTCCAACATATCCTCTGGTTTTCTTGCCCCGCTTCCCACTTCGATTAACGTTCCTGCAAGAATCCGTACCATATTATAAAGAAAACCACTTCCTGTAATCCGCATACAGATTTCGTCGTCCTCTTTTTTTATCTGAAAATCATAAATGGTCCGCACTGTCGTTTTGACCTGTGCCCCTGCTCCGCAGAAACTCTTAAAATCATGTTCTCCAAGCAGATATTCTCCGGCTTTTCGCATTTTTTCCACGTCTAATGGAAGATAAGTAAAATGAGAATACAGCCGTTTTGTCGGAACCGGAAATTTTTTATTTAAAATCCGATATTCATACGTTTTCCTGCTGTTTCGATAACGAGGATGAAAATCCGGTTCAACTTCTTTTGACATCTGAATCCGAATGTCTTCCGGCAGTCTTTGATTTAAGGCATAAGAAATTTTTTCTCCCGGCATCCTTGCACTTGTATCAAACACAGCTACATTTCCAAGTGCATGTACTCCTGCATCCGTACGGCTTGCTCCGATGGTTTCAATCGGCTCTTTTAGTAATTCCGATAACTTTTGGTTAATCACTTCCTGAACTGTAATTCCATTTGGCTGTACCTGCCATCCACAATAATTTGTTCCGTCATAGGCAATTTCAAGCATGACCCGTTTCATGTTCTATTCCTCCTCTGACTACTCTCACAGGCAAACCTGTGGGTTTTTGCCACTAATTTATAACAATATACTCAAAAAATCCCGAGAGTACATTATACTATAATACGCAATACAATGTCGGCAATCAGATAAACCAGTAAAACCAGATATGCCATAATATCATGATTCTGATATTTTAATGGTTTCATGGATGTACGATGGTCTCCTCCATGATAACAGCGGGCTTCCATTGCCATTGCCAAATCATCTGCTCTTCGAAATGCCGAAATAAAAAGCGGAACTAACAGCGGAATTAAATTTTTCGCTTTTTTGATTAAATTTCCCGATTCAAAATCTGCCCCTCTGGCAATCTGTGCTTTCATAATTTTATCCGTCTCTTCCATTAAAATCGGAATAAAACGCAGTGCAATCGACATCATCATTGCGATTTCATGAACCGGAACTTTAATTTTGTTGAGCGGACGCATTAATTTTTCCAGACCGTCGGTCAACTGGTTTGGTGTCGTTGTCAATGTCATAACAGAAGAACCCATCACCAGATAAATCAGTCGGATTCCGATTTTTATCGCCTGACGGATTCCTTCTTCTGTAATCTTTAAAATCCAAATCTGTACAACCACTTTTCCGGGAACTAAGAACAGGTTAAATGCCACTGTAAGGATAAAAATAAAAAACAATGGCTTTAAACCTTTCATCATAAATTTAACCGGAACTTTGGAAAGTACAATCACCACCGCTAAAAATGCTGTGGCCAGCAGATACCCCCATAAAGAATTTGCAACAAACAGTGAGATTAAAAATGCAATTGTTCCTACAAATTTCACTCTCGGGTCTAAGCGATGCAAAATTGATTTTGCCGGATAATACTGGCCAATTGTGATATCTTTTATCATAGTATCTGTTTCTCCAGTGCTCTTAAAATACTTCTCTTTGCTTCCTCAATCGTTGTCGCATTTGTATCAACCGGAAGACCTTTTGCCTGCAGATCATGCATGATATAGGTAATCTGCGGTGCTGCAAGCCCCATTGATTCCAATTCTTTATAATGAGAAAAGACTTCTTTTGGCGTTCCGTCAAATGCTTTTTCCCCTTTATTCATCACAATCATGCGCTCTACATATTTTGCGATATCTTCCATACTGTGTGAAACCAGTACCACCGAAATTTTTCGTTCTTCGTGAAGCATTGCAATCTGGTCTAAGATTTCATCTCTGCCTCTTGGGTCAAGACCCGCTGTCGGCTCGTCTAAAATCAATACTTCCGGCTCCATCGCTAAAACTCCGGCAATTGCCACTCTTCTTTTTTGTCCTCCGGAAAGTTCAAATGGCGAACTTTTATAAGATTTCTCTGGAAATCCAACATGCGCAAGTGCCATTCTTGCCTTTTCTTCTGCTTCTTCCTGACTTGCTCCAAGATTTTTTGGACCAAAGCAGACATCGGTAAGCACATCTGTTTCAAACAACTGATGTTCCGGATACTGAAAGACCAGCCCGACTTTACTGCGAAGGTTTCGAAGCGGATATCCCTCTTTCCAGATATCTTCCCCATTATAAGAAACAACTCCTGAAGTCGGACGGATGAGTCCGTTTAAATGCTGAATTAACGTTGATTTTCCACTGCCGGTATGTCCGATAACTCCCATAAACTGTCCCTGCGGAATCTCCAGACTAACGTCTTTTAATGCATGCATCTCATAAGCGGTTCCCGGACTGTAAGTATAGGTTACATTTTCTAATTTTATCGACATAATGCACTCACCAGTTCCTCTCTTGTCAATATTCCATCCGGTATCGGCACACCTGCCTGTTTCAGTTCATACGCCAACAAAGTAACCTGCGGTACATCCAGACGATAGGATTTTAACTCTTCTACTTTTGAAAATACTTCCCTTGGTGTTCCCTGCATGACAATTTTTCCTTTATCCATGACAAATACTTTATCCGCCAAAGTCACTTCTTCCATGTAATGGGTAATCAAAACGACTGTTATGCCTTTCTTTTCGTTTAATTCCTTTACCGCCTGCAGCACTTCTTTTCGTCCGTTTGGATCAAGCATCGCCGTAGGCTCATCCAAAATAATGCACTTTGGCTCCATTGCCATCACACCGGCAATTGCCACTCTCTGTTTTTGTCCTCCGGAAAGTTTATTCGGAGAATGACTTCTATATGCCGTCATACCGGTTGCCTCTAAACTTTTATTGACTCTTCTCCAGATTTCATCCGTTTCCACACCCATATTTTCCGGACCAAATCCGACATCTTCTTCCACAATCGAACCAATAATCTGATTATCGGGATTCTGAAATACCATGCCGGCTTTCTGACGTACTTTCCAGATTTCTTCCTCCGTAGAAGTATTGATTCCATCTACTACCATTGCACCCTCTGTTGGATATAAAAGCGCATTGATATGCTTTGCCAGCGTCGATTTCCCGGAACCATTATGTCCAAGAACTGCAATAAACTGTCCCTGTTCAATATCCAGATTAATGTCATCGAGCGCACGATGTGTTTCTTCTATATGTCCATTTTCATCATATTTATAATAATCATGCATTAACTTTAATGCTTTAATGATTCCCATCGTCTATCCTCTCTCTTGTAACACTCTGTCATTTCCACATACATACCGATAAACTTCTATTTCTTTTGCATCCTGTTCCACATGATAATCGATTTTTAAAAATCCCAGTTTTTTTGCCAGCGCAATGGATGATTTGTTCTCCGAATGAATCCGGCAGTAAAGATACTTTGCGCCTCGCTCTTTGGCTTCTAAAAGAATTGCATGGCAGGCTTCATATCCATATCCCTGTCTTTGATAAGCTTCATCAATCAGATAACCCAGTTCCACAACAGAACGACCCTGATTCCAGATTTTCGGTTCGATTCCCACTCGTCCGATAATTTTACCACTTTGTTTTTCTATCACTGCCCAATAGCCCATATCACACAATTCATACATATATCTTCGGTAACTTGGGAAGTTTTCGATTTCTTCTTCTAATGTCTTTTCCTTTCCCTCAACCGCATTTTCTGTTGAATTCTGCTCATTTAAAGCAAGCATTTGTGGTAAGTCCGCTTCTGACATTTCCCGAACTAAAAGTCGTGGGGTCTCACATACCACTGCTGGAAGATGGTGATTGTGGCAATAAACTTTTTCCACAAATCTGGCATCAATCTCTTCATAGCCTTCGATTATCATTGCCGCCTGACTTAAGTCCTGCTTTCCTGAATCCGGATTAAAATATCCCATACAGGTTATATTTGCCGCTTTTGCTGCACGGCATCCATTGGTAGAATCTTCCACAACCAGACATTCACTTACGTCTAATTCAAGTTCCTCTGCTGCTGCCAAAAAGACGTCCGGTGCCGGTTTCGGATGCTTTACATTCTCTCCACTTAATATTTTATCAAAGTAGTGCCGAATATTTAAACGTTTTGTAACCATTTGAATATAAGAAAGCGGTGAAGAAGAAGCAATCGCCATTTTGTATCCCGCATTTTTTAAGCGTTCTAACAACTGTGGCACGCCCTCTATCATCGGGATACCCTCCCGTTCCACCGTTTCCGCTTTAATCTTTTTCATGGTATCCACTAATGCCTTATCTTCTCTGTCAATTCCATAGGTTTCATGAAGAAGATTCATAAGAAATCCAAGTGTAGAACCAATACAAGGTTTATAGACCTCATAATCCAATTCAATTCCACGTGTTAAAAGTGCTTCTTTCCAGATACGGTAATGTACTGGTTCACTGTTGATCAGCACTCCGTCCATATCAAATATAATTCCCTTTAACATCCTTTTTCTCCAAACTTTAAAAGGGTACTGCTTTTTCACAGCACCCTTTCTATTTTTTCAGGCATTGCACGGTGTAAAGCGTTGGAATGCTTAGCTGCGGTAAAGCGGACATTCGCAATCCGCTTTGCTACTTGCTCATGAACGCAGTCGCTTCGCGATCTGTCAGTGGGAGCTTTCAACT
>OODT01000344.1_pt1 | contig 58234 bp, 70 predicted proteins | sample 1671841 | NCBI WGS metagenome assembly OODT01 (sample SAMN06348198, study PRJEB24527) | human gut metagenome | biome: human gut; feature: ankylosing spondylitis patient; material: feces | host: Homo sapiens | place: China | collected 2015-10 | reverse complement strand
TTTAATTATCGCTGATTAAAACTTAGTTAACCAAGTAAACAACAAATAAATGTGCAAACTAAAGTAAAACTGATAATAGTTCTATTTTGTGTGTCTTTAATAGAATAATATTGTTGTCAGTTAGCTTTAGTTTTGTACTTGAATATGATGCAAATTTAAATGTATTGTCCCTAGAGTATGTAATTGTAGATTGATTTTCAGATAATTTTTTCGGATGCCTGTGTTAATCTTATTAAAATTATATTAGTCCTAGAAAATATATTTTAAATTTTGCAAAAAATATTGGTTTCCGTAAACAAATAAATAAAAAGTCTAAAAGAAGAACAATCTCAGCAAATAAAGTATTCAATTAGATTTATGAAATACAAAGCCCCTCACAACTGTGAGGGGTTATTTGTATATATAATCATTTTCTGTTTTTCTTTAAACAGTTTTTGTCAAATTCAGGGTTAAAGGCATAGAAGTTTTTACAGTCAAGTCGGTCAGTTAGTATTCGTAGGTTTTCACCAAATCGCTGATAGTGTACAACCTCTCTTTCTCGTAAGAACCTAATCGGGTCAATAACATCCGGGTCATCACAAAATCTTAGTATGTTGTCATATGTTGACCTAGCCTTTTGCTCTGCTGCCATATCTTCATGCAAGTCGGTTATTGCGTCACCTTTTACTTGCATTGACGCTGTTGTATATGGTGTACCATTTGCGTCACAAGGATAAACACCGGTTGTATGGTCAACAAAATAAGCATCAAATCCAGCATCCTTTAATTGGTCTTCTGTTAAGTCTTTAGTTAGCTGATAAACAATAGTGCCTATCATTTCAAGGTGACCAAGTTCTTCTGTACCTATGTCGGTAAGTGTTGCTTGAAGTTCAGGGAACGGCATTGTGTACCTCTGACTTAAATATCTAAGTGATGCACCGAGCTCACCATCAGGTCCCCCATATCCCAAAAGTTATAATTCAAAAACAGAAAAATAACTCAACGGAAGATAGGGAACGATTGAAGATGATTTTATCGATAAAAGTGCATAGCAATGCGTTTTTTTCCACTTCAGGAGTTGACTTACTTTTAAGAGTAGAGATAATTTCTTTTCTTCTGCTCATTAGTTTTTTCTTCGCTAAAAGGTGGTCTGGCTTAGGCTCTGGTGGTTTATTTTGCTTTTGTAATGAATGTATCTTGCTTTCAATTAACTCTTTCCTCTGCTTAAATTCAGCAAGGTTATAAACACCTTCCTCATAGGCCTCTTTAATTCTTCTTAACTTTGTATTTTCTTTTTCTATCATAAAATCAATGTTCAGTTCTTGTGGTTCTTCGTGTGGTTGTTCTTTTGGCTTTAGCTGAAAGTCACCACTCTTTAGAGTATCATCAATAGCATTAATAACAACTTCATTTAGTTTATTAAGTTGAATGTAGTGAGATACTTTACAAGTGCCATGAGTGTATTTTATGCACTGTAAACCATTGCAAGACATTGACATTGTAGCACCACAGTTAGAACACTTAACAAGACCTTTAAGCATATATTCCTTGCCATTTTGCCTGTCAGTAATGTAGGGTCTGTATTTTGCTTTGTTTTCGTCTAACTTCTTCTGGACCTTATCAAATAGGTCGGTATCTATAATAGGCTGATGAATACCATCAACAATCATTATATCTTTATCATCATAATTTCTCCTGGTTCTTCGCTTAGGGTTCCAACGAATTTTGCCTATGTAAACCGGATTACGCAAAATGTATTCAATGGTTCTGTTTTCCCAGTTATTACCTCTAGTTGTCTTAATGCCTAGGTCATTCAGTTCATTGGCTATTGCTCTGCATCCAACACCATTAAGATACTTGATGAAAATTCTTTGAACAATAGGAGCATTGATAGGGTTGACTTGATACTTCTTATCAACAATATCGTATCCAAATGCCGGTATAGATACTGCACCACCTCTGCTAACCTTTTCTGTCATTCCTCGTTTAACTTCTGTGGATAGGTTGATAGAGTAGTATTCATCAAACCATTCAATAATTCTCTCTATCAGACTACCAAAAGGACCATCTATAATAGGCTCTGATGTGCTGATAACATCAATACCACGCTTTTTCAACATACCCTTATAGAAAATAGCCTCTTCCTGATTTCTCGCAAATCGGCTAAACTTCCACACCATAATTGCAGAGAATGGGGAAGGGGTTTGTTTAGCTACTGCTATCATATGGTTAAACTCAGGTCGCTTACTTGCCTTTCTACCGGAGATACCGTCATCACGAAAAATATATTCTTTAGGTATCAAGTAGCCTTTTTGTTTTGCAAATTCTCTAACAACTTTAATTTGGCTATCCGGTGAAAGCTCTGTCTGATCATCTGTGCTAACTCTGATGTAAGCAGCTGCAATTTTTAAATCATCCATTTATTTTGCTCCTCTCTTATCTAAAAAAGGGTGCAAAAATCCCTTGTAAATTATATTGAAAAATTTACAAGGGTATGATACAATATTAATTGCATTTTGATGTATCATTGCACCCTGTGTAATGATTATCGTCCTTTGGTGCTACCAACACCGAAGGGCGATTTTTTATTATATTTTTTAGACAATTCGTAAAAATAGGGTGTTTTACGAATTGGGTACTTAAATAACTAGGCTTATATGTAAATTTATTATGTTTTAACTATTCTTATAACTTTAAAGCCTCTTTATAGTCCACAATCCATTGTGGTTTATAACCGTTGGAATATTGGAATTTATTATTTTTGATTTCGGCTACTTTTACAAAGCCGTTTTCGTTATCATAAAAGATAACTTCATCACAAAGTGGAAGTACAGATTCAAGCGACTTAATTCTTTTGTCAAATCTGCGTTTAACATCATCAGAAGGAATGTTGTGACCACCCTTTCTAACTCTGTTAGCAATACGGTTTATGCTTTCTTCCATTGAATTAAGACCAACATAGTACATTGTAACATAGTAGCCTTGCTTTCTAGCTTGTTTAATGGTTCGTACAGTTCTATGACCGGCAAGAGTAGTTTCTTGTGTGAAAGAAATATTGTTGTCTAGGCAGTAGTCTATTTCTTCTATTGCCTTTTTACCTGCCTTAATGTTATCAAAGTTGTTTTCCTTTGCAATAACATCTGCATCTATAATGTGACCTAGAAGAACATTCTGACCTTCAAGTACACCTCTTAAACTTGACTTGCCTGTACCATTAACTCCGGCTATTAAAATATAATTGTTCATTTTATCACCTTGTTTAACTCAGTAACATATCGTTATTGAGTTTATTATTTAAGTATTGACATAATATGCCAAAATATATTATAATCATACTGAAAGTGAAACAACCACTCTTTACTTTCATATAAGCACTATCTTGTTCCCATCAAGGTAGTGCTTTTTCTCTTGTTAGGGAGTCGCATTTTGCTACTCCCTTAATTTTATAGAACTATTTTTGTTGTAAGCATTCTTTAATCTTCAAAGACTCTCTATACTGTTCAGCTGGTGCAAAGCGAGTGAACTCAACAGTTTTGTCAAAATTCTGCTTAACTACTTCTTCTATTTCATCAAGAGTAACATTGAAGAATTCTCTTCGTGGATTAACCATATTAACTTTACGGTTTTCAAAAGCTTTATGTAGTGCATTCTCAAGTGCAGGGGCATCATCAGAAAAAATCATTGCATGAACATCAAACTTGAATGGTACTGAGGCATCACCAAGTTCGTCAACTCTGTCTTGTGGTTCAAGTCTTCTAGTCATACCGATTTTATAAACATTCTCGCCAAAAGCACCAATGTTTGATATTACATACACATAACCGGCTCTTGCATTAGCCTCTCTGTAATCAATATTTTCAATAGATTTCTGAATTTCAGAAAGTTGGCTTTCAATTTCAGCCTTTTTGTTAAGTAGTTCAGCCTTTTCATTTCCATCAGCTTTAGCGATTTGTGTTTCTAATTTTTCTAAAGCGTTTGCATAATGACTCTTTTCTTTAAGAACTTTCTTTCTAGCCTCTTCAATTTCTTTTTGGAGTTTTGCCTCTTCACGAAGTCTAGCACGAATTTCCTTTTGTTCTTCTTTTTCTTCTTGCTTTTTCATTCTATATTCAAGTGCAAGACAAAGTTCTTCATACTTAGCATTGAAATATTGTGAGGTAATAGCAACACTCATTATAGTACCAAGTTTGGAAATTGCCTCACAAGACTTCTGCATTCTTTTTAATGATGAATCAAAGGTATTGTATTTTACCTTGTTAATTAACTCATCGCATTCACTATTAAATGCTCTAAGCAAAAGTTTTTGCATATCTTTTACCATTTTATTACCTTGTGCTTTACTACCATTGACAGTCCAATTTTTATTTCCGGTAACTGCACAGTTATTTTTGATGATGTCCTTTTGCTCTTGCCTAATTGAAGTAAGTCTTTCTTTATACATTTCAGAATTAGCAAAATCATATATAGGTTGATAAAGTCCAAAATCTTGCATTATGGACTCCTCATCAAGATTAATTATCTGTGACTTTTTATCTTGTATCTCATTGTTTAAGCCAAAGACAACATTGTTTAGATTTGCAATTTCACTGTTTTTCTGTGCTATAACATTATTTAAGTTATTAACTTCATTTTGTAAATTGTTTATTAGATTTTGTATGTTTTCTGCCTGACGCATTTCTGGAGTAAAAGTGCTAGTAAGTTCCTGAATTTTAGCTTGTAGCATTTCTACTTCTTTCTTATACTGATTACCTTTAAATGTATCAAATAAACCCATTTATCTCACTCCTTATAGCCTCAAGTACCAAAACGGTAGTTGAGGTTTTTTTATTCTATATTATTAACTACATTGTAGTACATTTCCATAGCTTTTTGCATAAGGTCTTCAGATACTTCAAACAGTTCTGCAAGTTCCCAACACTGTGTAATGCCACTGTTTATAGCCTCAGTAAATTCATCAAGTGGTACAAGTGTTATAATAGTTTCTTTCCAAGCTCTTTTTTCTTGCTTTTCCTTAATGTCAAATGGGGAATGAAGATTGTAGAAACTACCTGTTTTAATGTGTGCACATTCGTGATATGCAACTTCTTTTTCTTCTATATCGTTTTCGATTTTATCTGTATCAATAGCAATACTTCCATCCGGCAAGGCTATTCCTTTAGCATTGCTTTCCATAGGAAAGTAGTACACATCAATACCATTTCTGTCTATTTCTCTATATACCTCGGTAAGTGTCATATTATCCCTTTATTCGTTATTCTTTTCCTGTGACTTTCTAAACTTAATAAAATTGATAACATCCTTAACTACTTCATCAGATTCACCCTCTAACTCTTGATATGCAGCATATTGAATACTGCTGGTGTCTATTGTAGTTTGTGAAGTAGTATCGTCAGTAGTGTCATCACCAGTGATTAAGACAACAGGATTTAGCTTTAATGCTTTAGCTAATAAAGCAATCTTATCTCTTTTCATATTGGAGATGTAACCATCTTCCCATTTTTTAACTGTACTTTTACTTACTCCAACGATTTTGCCAACTTCTTCAAGAGTAAGTCCTAGTTCTTTTCTTCTATCACTTATTAATTTACTTATTTCCATAGTCATTTACCTTTACCATATTTAAATATGTCATCTGACAATTTGATTATATAATAGAAGTTTCAAAAAAGCAACTATTTTTTCAAAAATTAATAAAAAAGTTTCCTTTAGGGGTTGACAAGGCAATTTATTTTGCTATAATAAAAGTATCCTAAAGGAAACAGAAAGGAGTGTGACACAATGAACATAGCAAACTTGAAAGCAGAAATTGCTAGAAAGAATTTATCTGTTCCTCAGTTGGCAAAGCTTATTAATATGGATAAAAAGACTATGTATTCTCGTATCAATGGGCATACCGACTTCAAACAGTCAGAAATTGCCTTAATTTCAAAGGTTCTTGAATTAAATCAAGATGAAATTATGTCAATTTTTTTTGCTGATATGGTTTCCTAAAAGAAACATTGTTATCAACTTTATAATTACCCACAAGTAATTATACCAAATCAACTGTCCCATAATTGGGACTTATGAAAGTAGGTGAGAAATTTGGAACTAGTCGGGATAATATTGCTTGTATTAGTTATTGTACTGATTGCAAGTTTTATAACTGCAAAAATAATAGCCGTCCATTTCTTTAAGATAATAGACGACTTTTTGACAAGTTATGAAAATAATATTATGGATTTGATTCGTTGGGCAAAGGAGAAAGACAAACATCAATAAAGGATTCTCCTAGTGGAGTGATTTGTGCATATCCTTTATTGAATGCTAACTTATTATTTTCTCCTTTGCAGTGATTAATTTTATCAAATTCTTCTTTTAAGCATTTGTAATATTGTGTTTCAAAAAATGGTTTATAGTAATCATCATTTGATAAATGCCCACTATATATAGTTTCTATTAAACCTAATCTACTAAGAGATGATATTGAAACATTTTGTAAATCTATATCATCACAGTTTGGATTACTAATAAATAGGTATGAAGTAATCAATTTACTGCGATTTTTATCATCAACAATTTTTAATTGTAGAATAGGATATTGAATTTTAGTTTGAAAAAGTTTGAGATTTTGAGCATCTAATGGTGACATTTGTTTGATAATTTCTGCAAATGAAGGATGAACTTTAGTGGCCATACGATTATCCATTGAATTCACAATTAATTTTTCAAACATGTTTCTGATTTCTCTTTCATCAAGGTAATACTTTGAAGTATCAAGTGCCGGCAAGATGATAGATTCTTTAGGTTCTATTTGATTTTCTTCAGGAATATTATCAACACTATCGGCTAGGGTCTTTTTAAATTCTTCAAGATTCTTTTTACGGATAAGCCTACTTTTTTCAGCTTTTTCATGAAGACCACCAAAACATAAATCGCATAGGTCTCCTAAAGCAGTACCAAAAGACTTGCAAGGTGGATTAGTAAGATTTTTAGCTTGTTCAGTATTAAGAATATTAGAAACAGGGTCAATATTAGGAATATCATTTTTTGACATAATATCTTCCTTCCTTTTAAACATTTCTCTTGCATTTTATAACTTTTTGATGAAAATTACAAGAATTTTGAAAAGTTTTATTGAAAATGTGAAAAAATTAAAAGAATAGGACAATCAAGGCACAACATAACTTTTAGTGAGGTGATGAAATGGCAAAAGAGTTATCTTATAGGGTATGGGTTAATGATGGTGGTAAGCAGGTGTTGTGGGCAGAAAAGGACCACAACGGCAATAAGACCAACCACTTAACCAAGGAACAAGAACAACGCTACATAAGTGGCATATGTTCAAGAATAAGTCAGGGTATGACTGACTATGTGAATAACCATCCTGATTCAGCACTACTGAATTAGGCAAATGAAAGGAAGTGAAAAAGTGGGAAGTTTCACTATTGCAGTTATCATACTGGCATTTGTACTTCTAGTCCTAGGTGTTATAGGTTGTCTGAATAAGGCACATACTGACAATACCAAGTGGCTTCAGAATAGTTGGAACGAAGTGATGAACGAACAAAGGCACTTGCTTGAGATGATTAAGGAAAGTCAAAATCAGATAGCAAGGCTTTTGAGAAGATTAGATGGTGAGTCATTTGACCATCTAAACATTATGGAGGAAAGGAAAAATGAAAGAAAAGACTAAAGCAGTAGGACTTGCAGTAACAATAGTGGTTACAATCATTGTTTCCTTAGTGTTACATATCGATCTACTGTCAAAGTATGGTGGTTTCTTACTTCTTCCATTTTTGTATTTTGGTTTTGTGTACATTGTGCCACGCATTTTGTCTTATATTATGGACGATTTTAAGGTGGCATACAGTAGGGAAAACCTCTGTATAACTAAAGACGATTATCAGACAAGGTGTTTTGAGGAAGCCTTAGGCACAAAACCGGAAGAAGTTGAACACATTGTTGAGGGTGAAGAAGTATGAACCAAAACAAAAGAAAAAGCCACTAGAGAACTGCAATTCCCTAGTGACTAGAAAGGTGTTCCTATTACGGAACATATTAAAGTAAACTAATTTCATTTTAGAGAAAAATTTCTAAAATGTCAAGTGTATAAGTGAAAGGAATAGTAAAAATGAAAACTTCCAAGATTACAATAAAATCTCTGTTTGGTATCTCAGAACAACAGATTAATGGCAATAGCATTGAAATTACAGGACAAAAGGGTGCAGGTAAGACATCTGTTTTGGATGCCATTAGGTATTGTCTTACCAACCGTTCCAATCGTGATTGGATTATCAAAGAAGGTGAGAATGAAGGTGAAATCATTGTTGAAACAGACAGTGGTTTAACTATTGACAGAAAGGCTAGAACCAACAAGGCTGATTCCATTAACATTAACGAAAATGGTAACAGAATAACAAAGCCCGAAACTTTCCTAAAGTCCATTATCACACCTCTACAACTTAATCCTGTAGAGTTTACTCAGATGACAAAGCAAGAACAGAACAGAGCTATCCTTGATTTAATAGACTTTAAATGGGATATGAATTGGATTAAGGAACAGTTTGGAGAAATTCCACAAGGTGTTGACTATGAACAGAATATTCTCCAAATTCTTAATGATATTCAATCAGAGAATGGTGTGTACTTTCAGAGTAGGCAAGATATTAACCGAGAAATTCGCAATAAGAAAGCCTTTGTTGAGGATATTGCTAAGGACATTCCATCTGATTACCAAGCTGAAAAATGGAAGAATTATGACCTGTCATCAAAGTATGAAGAACTAATGAAAATTAGGGATAGAAACAACAAGATTGAAAGAGCAAGAGCCTTTAAGGATAGTTATGATAACAAGTTGCGTGGTATTGAGGCTACAAGAGAAATGGAAATTTCAGGAGCAGAAAAGGTCATTGCAAATGAGAAGGACAACCTTAATTCCACAATAGCAAGACTAAAAGCAGAGATTAAGGCTTGTGAAGATAAGCTATTAACCATTAACGATAAGCTACAAGATAAGGTTAAAATTGCTAATTCTAACTATGATGTTGCAAAGGCAAAACTTGACTCAGATATTGGTGTTGCAGAACAGTTTATTTCGTTACCTATTACACCTGTTGATGATTTACAAAATGAAATCAATGAGGCTGAAAAGATGATGAAACACCTTAATGAGTATTTCCGTATGACTTCCATGCAGTCTGAAATTGCTGAATTAAAAGAGGTTTCAGAGGCTTATACTGAGAAAATTGAGTTAGCTAGGGAACTTCCCGGAGAAATTCTTGAAACTGCAACACTTCCGGTTGAGGGACTTACAGTTAAGGATGGTATTCCACTTATTAATGGATTGCCAATCTCTAACCGTTCTGACGGTGAGTTACTTGAATTATGTGTTGATATTGCAATACATAACCCTAGTGGTCTTCAAATCATTCTTATTGACGGTGCAGAGAAACTGGATGATATTAGCCGTAAAAAGCTATATGAAAAGTGTAAGGATAAGGGATTGCAGTTTATTGCTACAAGGACAACTAATGACAGTGAGTTATTAGTAACTGAACTATAAGGAGTGATAGAAGTGAGTAAAACACATTGGAAAGCATTAACTAACCCTAACTATTTGGGCGTTTATTCCTTTAGTGATAATAAGGATATTGTAGGTACAATCAAGACTGTTAGTAATGAAGTTGTAACAGGTTCGGGTGGAAGAAAAGAAGAGTGTACTATTTGTCACTTTGTAGAGAATATTAAACCAATGATTCTTAACAAAACTAATATGAAAGCTATTCAGAAGATTGCCGGTAGTCCTTATGTAGAAGATTGGCAAGGTACAAGAATAGCCGTTTATCCTGACCCATCTATTATGTTTGGTAGAGAAAGAGTGGGTGGAATACGCATAAGAGATAAAGCTCCACAGATCAATGAACAACTACCTAAATGTGAAATCTGTGGAAATGAAATTCATCCGGCAGGTAGTATGACTGCACAACAAACTGCAATTTATACTAAGAAAAAGTACGGACAAGCACTATGTGCCGATTGTGCTACAAATAAAGCAAAGGAGATTAAGGAAAATGCTTAATAATGAAAACTATTTCAGTATTGAAAATCAAATGAAGTATATGGGTGTATCACAGTTTAAATCTTTTGAAGAATGCCAAGCCTCTGCTCTTGCAGAGGTTACAGGCAATTATCAGAGAGAACAGACAGCTTCTCTTCTTGTAGGTTCTTATGTTGATGCACATTTTGAAGGTACACTTGATATTTTTAAGGCAAAGAACCCAGAGATATTCACTAAAAAGGGTGACCTTAAGGCTGATTATCGTAAGGCTAATGAAATTATAAACAGAGTAGAACAAGATGAATTGTTTATGAAGTTTATGAGTGGTGACAAACAGATTATTATGACCGGTGAAATTGAGGGTGTACCGGTTAAAATCAAGATTGACAGTTACCATCCTGACAGTATGATTGTTGATTTAAAGTGTATGAAAGACTTTAAACCGATCTATGTAGAGGAGAGAGGCAGACTTAATTGGATTGAGGCATGGAGATATGACTTGCAAGGTGCAGTATATCAAGAGGTTGTAAGGCAGAATACAGGCAAACAGTTACCATTCTTTATTGCAGCAGTAACCAAAGAAACAGTACCTGACCTTGCAGTAATTGAAGTGCCACAAAGCTACCTTGATATTGAATTGAAGAATTTTAAGGATAAAGTGCAATTTTATGACGGTATCAAGAAAGGTGTTTTTGAACCTGAAAGATGTGAGCATTGTGATTATTGCAAGGAAACCAAGGTACTTAAAAATCCAATAAGTTTGGAGGAACTGGAATTTGAATAATATAGTTTTAGCAGGTAGATTGACTAAAGCCCCGGAATTAAAAGCAACTAATTCCGGGGTTGATGTGCTACCTTTTACAATAGCAGTAAACAGAGCATATGCAAAGAGTAATGATGAAGTAACTGCTGATTTTATTCCTTGTATTGCGTGGAGAAAAACAGCAACCTTTATTAGTAAGTATTTTAATAAAGGTGATGGTATTGTTATAAAAGGCAGATTAGAAACAAGAAAATGGGTAGATAATAACGGTAATAATCGAGTGTCTTATGAAGTGATAGTAGAAAATACAGAGTTTCCACAGGGCAAAAGTAAAAATAATACTACTGCTACAAACACGCCAATACCAAGTATGGCAGATGATTTACCGGTTGATGATGATCTGCCTTTTTAGAGGTGATTTTATGACTATACAAATTGATACTAGAGATAAGTCAAAAGCTATAAAACAAATTGTTTCCACATTTAATAAAGAGAATGTTAAATACTTCCGTTCAAAGTTATTTATAGGTGACTATATGAGAATGGACAATCCTTTTCTTGTAGTTGACCGTAAGCAGAATTTATTAGAAGTGTGTAACAATGTGTGCCAAGACCATAAACGCTTTATAGCAGAGCTAAAGAGAGCAAAAGAGTATGGAATACATATAGTGTTTTTAGTGGAACATGGAGAAAATATAGGCAAACTGGAAGATGTTAGAGAATGGGTTAATCCAAGACTTGAAAAAAGTCCTCTTGCTCTTTCCGGTGAACAACTATATAAGAAGTTATCTATTATCAGCAATACATTTGATACTGAATTTGTGTTCTGTAATAAGCAAGATACAGGACATAGAATAATTGAAATATTAGGTGAGAGTAATGGCAAATCCTAAACTTGAAGACGGTTACATAAGAATAGCAAATGAACTGTATCAAGCCTTATTTAAGGTTAATTTAAACGGTTCTGAATTAAGGATAGTTCATTTCATTTTGTATCAAACTTATGGTTACAACAAGAAAACAAGGAAACTCTCTGCCACTTACATATCAGACGGTACAGGTATTCCACTAAAGACTGTTAGAAGATGTTTAAAGTCTTTAGTGGAGTATAATGTGTTAATTTCAAGGGGTGCTGATGCCTCAGCAAAGATGTTTGGAATTAATAAAAACTATGAAAAATGGGTACTCAAAAATGGGGAGAGGGTACCCAAAATTGAGGATACCCAAAAATGGGTAGGGACTACTCAAAAATGGGTAGGGGGTACTCAAAAACGAGTAGAGGGTACTCAAAATTGGGCAGATAGGGTACCCAAAAATGAGTACGGGGGGTACTCAAATTTGGGCACAAAGGTACTCAAAAATGAGTACCAATACAATACAGATAAAACAATACAGAATAAACATAACGTTTGTTTGTTAAGTTATAGTGAGAATGAAGGAAAACAAACAAAACCAACATTGAAAGAAATTGAACTGTATTGCAAATCACAAAAATACAGTTTTGACTATAAAAAATTCTTTGACCACTACAACTCCTATGATTGGAAGTACAAGGGCAAAGAGATAACAGACTGGAAGTCATTAGCTGACAAGTGGGAACAGATTGAGAGAAAAAACAATCCTCAGTACAGTTCATCAACCTCATATGACATTGACGAATTAGAGAACTACTCCATGTTTGATGAAGAAAGGTGAAAGTTATGGAATGCAAACATCTTGAACTTCCTTGTATGGTCAGAAGAGGAAGAGAGTGTAAGTTCAGCAAGTGTATGCTTGATAGTGGACAACAAAAAATCAAAGTTGTTAGAAAGTGTCCTTTAACTCAAAAAGAATGTGTTAGACACTGTGAGTGGTTTGATACAGACACTAACAGATGCGTTGTGTGGAAATTGGTAGGTAGCAATGAGAAGTGATGAAACAGAATTTGTACCAATGTTCAATAACAACAACCCGTATGGCTATAAGCTGAATGTAAATCATCCACTTATCAGAAAAATTTATTTGAGATACAAAGCAAAGTTAGGCATAGTACCTAGAGTTCCTTTGAGTGATTCACAAAGATTTGAATTTGAAGAAGTAACAATAAAATACCTAAAAGAGAAAGGAATAGTAAAGTGATATGGTAAATCAGTATTTTAAGAATTGTAAAATGTGTGGGAAGAAATTTGTTACATTTAATCCAAGAGTTAAAAAGTGTGATGAATGTAAAAGTGAAGATACCATTACTCATAAATCAGATAAACAGAAAGCAGAGTCAAAGCAGTCAAGAGAACATAACCTTAACCGTACTTTGTATAACTTACATAAGTACAACGAAGAACACGGTACAAGGCTAAGCTACGGCCAGTATAGAGCTAAGATTGAAAGTGGGGAGATTGCTATATGAGTAATAAAAACAAGTGGATAAGTGTAAATGAGAAACTACCGAAAGATGAAAGAACAGTCCTTGTACTTATCAAAGATGTTGAACGCTATGGGGAAAACAAAGAAAAGAAGGATATTTATCATTGGACGTGTACAGGCTTTTATGATGGTGATGACTGGGCAACAAATTATTGCTTTGGTTGCAAATATCTTATTGAAGAAGAATCAGAATATCCTGATGTAAGTCTAAAGGTAACTCATTGGAGACCTTTACCACCTTTACCCGAAAATCTAAAGTTCTATACAACAATGGAGAGTGATAACCTTGAACGCTAAAGAGTACCTTAATCGTGTAAGGTTTGCTGATATAAGCATTAATACTAAGAGTGATGAATTGTATCACCTGAAGTTAAAATCATTACAAGTAAGTCCACAGAGCCAAGGTGAAAGGGTACAGAGTTCCGGTAGTGGTGGTGACTTTACAAAGATTATTGATAAGATTGTTTTATTGCAAGACAAAATCAATGAAGAAATTAACCGACTTGTAGAATTAAAGGAACAAGCCAGAACCCTTATACATAGGCTGACTGATGAACGATATAAAACAGTTTTGACAGAGTATTACCTAAATCATAAAACATGGGAGCAGGTAGCTGATTGTATGAATTATGATTTGAGATATGTGTACAAGGTTCATGGCAGAGCCTTACAAGCTTTTTCAGAAATTTTAAAAGAGGACATTAAAAGACACCCTAACAAGTGCTATAATGATATTATGGAAAACCGAAAGAGATAGATAAGATTGCAAGAATGATTTTCACTTCTACTATTCCTCTTGTAAAAAATTCAGCATTACCCACCTAATCACTTAGGTGGGTTTTGTTGTATCTAATTTAGGTGATAAAATCTAAATTAAGCCAAAAGTTGACAAATTATCACCTTTTGATATAATTGATTATATCAAATTACTAGGAGGAATTTGTATGCTTAAGCAGGACAAAACTTATCGAAAAATTAAGAAAAATGCTATGAAAGAGTTTAGCATAAAGGAACATATAGATGGTTATTCAAGTCTAATTGATGTGATTAAGAAAATTTTAGGCAACAGATACACATTGAAAGAATTGAAAGATGAAAAAATGAAATTAGAATTTATGACAATTCCTAAATCAGAATATAAATTCTGGATACAATTAATTGTAACTATTGTATTTTCCTTAGCAACACTAGTTTTTAATTTTTCGAAAGATTTTCCCAAAATGACTGATGAAAATCAAGTTGTTATATTCGTTAAAATATTATTAAGTTTCTTTATTATAGCGATTGCTGTAGCTATTGATATGGTAATTAATAAATTAATTGATAACCATAATTATTATGTAGAAAGATATAATGAACTTAAACTAAGTTGTTTAAACCAAGTTCTAGAAATTAAGCTTAAAGAAAAACATAATCAAAAGCATAAAGCAGATTATACACAAAAGCGTTTTAAGGTGAATGTAAAATCAATTAAATAAACTTCCAAAGGTTAAGCAGTGCTTAGCCTTTTTCTTTTGCTATAAAAATACTGAAAGGTGGTGTTATCATGAATGATAAGCTAAACGCAAGACAAAAGAAATTTGCTGAATATTATGCACAGAGTGGTAATGCCACAGAAAGTGCAATAAAAGCAGGATATTCAAAAAAATATGCAAACACTAATGCATCAAAACTACTACAAAATACTACAATAGTACAGTACATCAAAGAAATTTCCGATAAGCTGAAAGATGAAAGAATAATGTGTGCAAAAGACAGACAGGTAACATTATCTGATATTGCAAGAAACGGTGAAGAAGAAACGTCAGACAGAATCAGGGCTATTGATACCCTTAACAAAATGACAGGTGAATATACCCTAAAAGTTGATGCAAATGTTGGTGCAGAAGTTTCTAAACTTGATGACCTAATTAAGCAAATGAGTGTTGATGATGAGTAATTTATTACTTTCTCAAAAGTATAAAGATTTCATCAAATGTAAAGCACCGGTTGAGTTTCTTGAAGGTACTACTGCCGCAGGAAAAACAACGGTAGGTATCTTTAAATTTTTTCTAAAGGTTGCACAGAGTAATAAGAAATATCATATCATTGCCTCAAAAGACACAGGTACTGCTGAAAAGAATATTATTAATAAGGACCTTGGTGTTGTTGATGACTTTGGTGTTCTTACAGAGTACAACGGCACCGGTACTAAGGATGAAAAGATACCACACATTCTGTTCCATACAAACAAGGGAAATAAGATTGTGTATGTTATGGGTTATGGTGATAAGAAAAAGTGGCAGAAGGCTCTGGGTGGTCAGTATGGTTGCTTGTATATTGATGAAATCAATACAGCAGATATAGACTTTGTGAGAGAAGCAAGTATGCGTTGTGACTACTTTATGGCTACCCTTAATCCTGATGACCCTAATTTACCGGTGTATAAGGAGTACATTAACTGTTCTAGACCACTTGAAAAGTACAAGTCAGATACACCGAAAGAAATATTAAATATGCTAACAGAAGAACCAAAGCCTAATTAGGTCCATTGGTTCTTTTCTTTTGAACATAACCTGGGACTGTCAAAAACTAAAATAGAACAAATTAAATTGAATGTTCCAAAGGGCACAAAGCTTTATAAGAATAAGATTTTAGGACTTAGAGGCAGGGCTACAGGTCTTGTGTTCAGTAACTTTGATAGAAATGTTCATATTAAATCAAAAGAATGGGCAAAACAGTTCCTTGCTGATGATAGAAAAAAAGAACATTTTATTATCTTTACTTCAGGGCTTGATACTGCATATTCCCAAAAGTCGCCTGACACAATAGCAATGACCTTCTTTGGAATAACTAGTAGAGGTAATTGTATTCAGCTAGACGAAAAGGAATATAATAATGCAAAACTAAAAACACCACTGGCACCCTCTGATGTGGCTATAAACTACATTGAATTTTTAAAGAGAAATCAAGCTGAGTGGGGACTTGCAAGAAATGTATTTATTGATAATGCAGATCAAGCGACTATAACAGAATTGAACAAATATAAACGCAAGAACGGTTGTGTATTTACATTTAATAACGCATACAAGAAAACAACAATAATAGATAGAATTAATATGCTCTTAGGCTGGTTTGCCAAAGGGCATTATTTTATATTGGAACATTGTACAAGCACTATACAGGAATATGAACTGTATTCTTGGCTAGAGGATAAAGACAATACTCCTGAAGATGGTAATGATCACTTTATAAACTCATCACAGTATGGGTGGCTACCCTATAAGGATAAGATAGGATGTGAGTAGAGAATGGGGCTGATTAATAGAATGGCTGATACAGTAAGAAAAGGATTAAGGAGTTTTCTTAGGATTACTTCTGCATCAGATACTACCATTACAATCAGTGAGGGTGTAAACCACCTAACTGATTGTGCTAAAAACAGAATATGGTATTGGGGCAAGAGTAAGCAACTTCAAGAACTGTATGGAAGTCTTGATGTTCAGAAAACAATGTTTTGGAAAGCTAGACCTACAGCAGGTCAGGAAATACAGAAAATCCATGTTGCTATCCCTGCCTTAATGGTTGATGTTATTACAAATATTCTAAAAACCGATTTTAACGGTATTGAGATACACAATAATAATACAACCGAATATGAAGAAGTATGGGAGAAAATACAGAAAGAAAATAATTTTGCTGATGTGCTTGAAAGTGCAATTAAGGACCTTGCAATAGTAGGTGACGGTGCATTTAAGATTTCATTTGATAATGAAATTTCAGAATTACCTATCATTGAGTGGTATGGTGCCGAAAAGGTAAAATACACTTATGCTCGTGGCAGAATCAGAGAAATTAAGTTCTATACAGAATACACAGAAAAGACAAGGTGCTATCAGTTTGAAGAGACCTACGGATATGGATATATCAAATATGCTTTATATGACAGTAACGGAAGAGAGGTTGACCTTCATACTGTTAGTGCCTTGTCTTGGATAGATAGTGAGGGCATCACATTTGATAAGTCATATATGTGGGCAGTACCTTTAATTTATAGTAATGGCTTTTATGAGGGTAGAGGTAAGGGTATTATCAGTAACAAGGAAGATGCCTTTGACAGTATAGATGAAATATGGTCGCAGTGGATGGATGCCTCTCGTTCAGCCAGAACAAAAACATATATGCCTGATTGTTACATACCTAGAAACCCTGAAACAGGTGAGCCTATTGCACCAAACCCATTTGATAACAGGTACATTGCTATAGGTAACGATATGAAAGAGGGTGTAGGCAATAAGATTGTAACAGAATCACCGTCTATTCAACACGAAAGTTACCTATCAGCCTATGTAACTGCTTTAGATTTGTGCCTACAGGGTGTTATCAGTCCAAGTACTCTTGGTATTGATAATAAGAAATTGGACAATGCAGAGGCACAGAGAGAAAAAGAAAAAACTACTTTATATACAAGGCAGAACTTTGTTAAACTTCTTGAAAAATCATTACCTAATCTTGTTAAGTCCGTACTTAATGCTTATTATGAACTAACAAATAAAGCCTTAGTACCGGCTGACCTTGATGTGGCAATTAACTTTAGAGAGTATGCTAACCCTAGCTTTGAAAGTCAAGTAGAAACTGTAGGTAAAGCAAGACAAAGTGCAATAATGAGTGTTGAAACTTCTGTTGAAAAGCTCTATGGAGATAGTAAGTGTTCTGATTGGAAAGCTGAGGAAGTCAAAAGAATTAAGGAAGAACAAGGCATAACTACCCTTGATGAAACTTCTGAAATTGATGACCTAAATACGGTACTAAACAATGGTTGATTATGATATTTCCAAAGCCTTTGAAACCATAGAAAATGAACTCATTGACAGTATGATGAGAAATTTTAAAAATCATAGGGCAGAGGAAGAAAAAGAAGGTTATAACTGGTCACAGTGGCAGTCTGAACAACTTAAAAGCCTTGAACAGTACCGTAGAACCAACCAAAAGAAATACGGTAAGCAGTTTTCTACATTAAATAAGAAAATTGAGGAAATACTGAAAACTGCAATGGCTGACGGCAATGCAAAGCAAGAGTCTGAAATATTAAAAGCTATTAAAAAAGGCTTTAATGTCGGTAAGGTAAGTCCTTCAGCTACCGGTGAATTTTTCAAAGTCAATGGCAGAAAGTTAGATGCACTTATTAATGCAACTAAGAGCGATATGAAAAAGGCAGAAACTTCAATACTCAGAATGTCGAATGATAAGTACAGAAAAGCTATTTTCAATGCACAGGTGTATGCAAACAGTGGTGCAGGCACATATGAAAAAGCAGTTGATATGGCAGTTAAGGATATGTTACAAGCTGGTCTTAATTGTGTGGAATATCGTAACGGTGCTAGGCATACACTTTCCGACTATGCAGATATGGCAATCCGTACTGCTAATAAAAGGGCATATCTCTACGGTGAGGGTCAGAAAAGGCAAGAATGGGGTATCTCACTTGTAGTGGTAAATTCCCGTCAGGGTGGTTGTCCTGATTGTGCACAGTACATTGGTAGGGTGTTTATTGATGATGTGTATTCCGGTGGCAGTAAAGCTGACGGTAATTATCCTTTGCTTAGTGAGGCTATCGCAGGTGGTTTGTTTCATCCAAGGTGTAAGGACAGTACAAGTACCTATTACAAGGGTATTACCTCTCTTGAACCTGTAAGCAGTGAAGAACTTGCCCAAATGGAAGAAAGAGAAACCCTAGAAACAAAGCAACAAAACGCAGAAAGACAAGAAAAAAGGTTTAACCGTTTAGCTGAGTATAGCCTTGATAAGGATAACAAGCAGAAGTACCAGCATAGAGCTGAGGTGTGGGGAGAAAAGGCAAATGAACTTAACAAAACATTAGAAGAAACTGTTGAAAAACCTAGTGAAAGTGGTATAATTGAATTAAGAAGTGTTGATGCAAGAGATAAGTTGAAAGATATTGATACTTCAAATATCCAAAAACTAAAGTCAGGTTTTTCTTGTTTTCCTAAAGGTGATTTACTTAATCAGTTTATCAAAAAAGTAAAATCAAAGGATGGTTACTATGATGTAGGTATGCATGGTACTCCTACTGCAATGTGCTTTGGTACAGATGCACCAAACACTTCACCTAGATTATTAGCAAATGTTATAAGGCATAGAAAAGATTATAACGGAGAGAATATTCGTTTATTATCATGTAGTACAGGCAAAATAGTAGATGGTAATTATTGCTTTGCTGAAGAATTATCCAATGCTTTAGGAGTTTGTGTTGAAGCTCCTAGTGATGTATTGTACATAAGAAGTAATGGAACTTTTTCAGTTGGTGAAGAAGAAACCGGTAAAATGATAACATATAAACCTAATCAGAGGGGGCGTATAAAATGACAGAAAAAAATGGAATGAAATTTTTTGGTTATTGGAATAATATGCCATATTCTACTCTTACAGATAGCTTTGAAGAATTATCAAAGATAAATAATAAAATTGATAAAAAGAAAGTTATTAAGCACATAGAAAACTTAGATGTTTGGGCTACTAGTTTACCAACTTATGATATGTTTACTGGTGAAAGAATACAAGCTGGTAAATATAAGGATGGGAAATATGTTTTCCCGTTAGATTTTTTGCACTACTATAAAAATTACGATATTGGTATTCCTTTGGAATATGAAGAGTATCTAAAAACTATTCTTTAACTTGCTTTCAACCTTCAAATTGGTTACAAAATAATAAATAACGGCTTGCTTACTAGCTTTTCTAACTTGCTTGTAACTTGCTGTACTAGCACTAACATTTTTGTTGGTGCTATTTTTATACCCGAAAGGTGGTAATAATATGATTTGTCCTTATAGAGATAAGACAGAAACCACAATTCAAAAAGAAACATATCATCTTAGTGATGATAATCTAAACATAGGTACTGATATTGTGACAAAGACTATTCATCAACCAATGGAATGTGTGAAGGCTGAATGTGGTGCTTATCACAATGGAAAATGTACCTATAATCAATGAAAGGTGGTGATGATATGAAAGTAAAGGTTACTAGGGACTTTAATGATGTTGAGAATAACCTATGCACAAGGCATAGTGGTGAACTGTATGATTGTTCTGATGAAAGAGCAACAGAACTAAACAAACTTGGTTTTGTTGAATTTGCAGAACCTAAGCCAAAAGAAGAAACAAAGAAGTAATTTAGCACTAACTTTTTGTTAGTGCTTTTTTATTGTCTGATTTATTGTCCGAAGACATTAAACTACGGGAGACACCTGTACAACTGTAAATGAGAGACACTCTATAACTGTATTTTGGGAGACACCCACAAAACTGAAAGGATGATTAAAATGGCAGAACCAAATAATCAAAACAACAACCAAAACAATAATCAAAACACCAACCCACCAAGTGGCAATGAACCAAGCAGTAATGCACCAACTATTGATTATGATAAGTTGGCAAGTATTATCAGTGGCAAACAAAGTGCAACAGAGGACACAGTTCTAAAGTCTTACTTTAAGCAACAGGGTCTTTCTGCTGATGAAATGCAACAGGCTATTGCTACATTTAAGGAACAGAAAAAGCAGAATACACCTGACTTTAACCAAATGCAAAGAGACCTTGATTCAGCCAATAATGCAAGACTTATTGCAGAGGTGAACCAAGTAGCAACTCTTGAAGTTATTAAGCAAGGTGTGGATGTTTCAAGCGTTCCATATGTGCTAAAGTTAGCTGATTTTTCCGGTGCAACTACTGACGGCAAGATTGATAATGACAAACTTTCAGAGGCTGTCAAGAAGGTGCTTGATGAAGTACCGGCACTAAAGAAACAATCTAATGACGGTGCAGGTGTACAGAAAATCGGTGGTGATGGTGGTAACAACAACAACCCTGATGAAGATACTTTGAGAGGTATCTTTGGTATCAAAACAAAAAAATAAAAGAAATGAGGTAATTAAATTATGGCAGTATTAGAATACGCAACAATTTTCAGTAATGTTTTAAGAGAATTATATGGTCAAGAACTAACTTGTGATGACCTATATCATTCAAATTCAGACATTCAGATTGTCAATGGTAAAGACATTAAAATTCCAAAGCTATCTGTAAGTGGTTACAAGGACCATACAAGAGGTGGTAGCTTTAACTCAGGTACATATTCAAATGGCTATGAAACAAAGACACTGGATCATGACAGAGATATTGAGTTCACTGTTGACCCACTTGATGTTGATGAAACAAATCTTGTAGTTACTGTCAGTAACATTCAGAATAGATTTGAAAAGACACAGGCTATTCCTGAACTTGACAGTTACACTTATAGCAAGATTTACACAGAGGCTAAAAGAGTAAATGCAAAGATTAAGACAACTGCACTGACAAGTGCAAATGTACTTTCTGACTTTGACGATAACCTAGAGGCCTTTGCAGAGGCAGGTGTGCCACTTGATAGAGTTATTCTATATGCAACACCAAGTTATAAGAAGTTACTAAAAAATGCAGAGGGTATTCAGCGTACACTTGAAGTTAGTTCATCTTCAGGTATCGACCGTAGAGTTCGTTCTCTTGATGATATTAACAAGATTGTAGAAGTGCCTAGTGCAAGAATGAAGTCACTATTTGACTTTACAGACGGTTGTAAGGCAGATAGTACTGCAAAACAGATTGACTATATCCTTATTGACCCAGAGGCACAGGTTTCAAGAGTTAAGTATGCATATATCAAAATGTTTACTCCCGGTACAGACAGTAGAACTGCTGACAATTATATGTATCAGAACAGAAAAGTAAACGGTACATTTGGTATTGATGAACTTCTAAAAAGTGGTGTTATCATTCACGCAGAGGCTTAATGTGAGGTGATTAGATGAAAGCTATTAAAGGTAATAAGTCCTATACAGTAAACACAGGAGCAGAGGCAAATGCTTATCTTGCACAGGGCTATGATGTGTATGAGGATAACGGTACACTAAAAAAATATGGTGTCGGTAAAACAGTACCACTTGAAAAGTTTAGTGCAGTAGAAAAGGAAAATGCCAAGCTAAAAGCTGAACTTAAAAAGCTAAAGTCAAGTTCTAAAAAGGAATAGGCTATGTATGTAGATTACATTAGAAGTATTACTAATGATAACACAGAGATAACTACTGCTAACCACATTGACATTCTAACATTTAACCGTATCAATTTTGACAAATTGACCTACTTTCAGAAAAAGGTTATCAATGAAGTCCATAGCAGACTTACTGCTTTTTATAGAGAAAATGAAGAATTGATTACTACCTATCTGCAAAGCTACTCAATTAACGGTACATCAATGACTTTCGGTAGTTGTTGGAATTTAATGGTGGTTAGTGGTGTTGCTATTCCACAAGAACTTTATTCTTTGCTTAAAACTACAGGTTTATGTTATCCAACAATATGAGGTGATAATATGAAATTTCCCAGATTGGTGTTGAAAAAGTTTTGTAAAACACCTTGTGAGGTTGTGGTGTATGATGAGGGATTAACAGAAGATGGTGCACCTAAAATCCTTTACGAATGTAGGTTTATTTATCCATCAGACAGTATATATCCCTCTGATAAATTGTTTTTAGCACCTCTGTACTGTAATTATCAGGATAGAGTTAAAACTGTATATACAAGTGATAAAAAGAAAGTAGAGTGTACAGGTGTTTTGCTGATACCCTTTGACTTTTGCCCTAACAGTTCCATTAGCAGTGGATATGTTACAGTAAACGGTGTGAAAAGAGAAATTGTTAAGTGTACAAAAGGAAGAAACCCTGACGGTACAGTAAACTATGTTGAATTGGATGTGATGTAGTGATTAATGTTAATTCTAAGGTTAAACTTAATATGAATGTTATAAGGCAATTTGATAAAGCTACTGTAACTGCTTTAGAACAAACTACTGATGCACTTTTGACAGAAGTAAAAAATGCACAGGTAATGCCCTTTGATACAGGAAACCTTCAAAATGAGTCAACATTTGTTGACTATTCACATTCAGCACAGGGGAAAACTACAATAAGTTCAAGCACTCCATATGCAAGAAGACTTTATTATCATCCGGAATTTAACTTTCAGAAAACCAACAATAAAAATGCCGGTGGTAAGTGGTTTGACCCTTGGCTAAAGGGTGGTTCAAGGGAAAACTTCTGTAATGAAGCTTTTGAAAAGATTTATAGGAGGCTTACAGGCTTATGATGACTTTAGCAAATGTAAGAGATTTCTTGAAAACAATTATAAATGCAGAACATTTTTACATAGGCAGACTTGACTATAAGCAAGATAAATCTATCGGTGTATACACCCTAAAAACCAGTGGTGAGCCTCTTCGTGGTGTTGGCACAGAACTATCTTATGATGTTATTGCAGTATCATTGCTTATTCATTGGAATAATAATGCAAATGAAACAGAGGTTTGTGCAAGAACTCTGTATAATAAACTTCGCACAATTAAGAATGTTACAATAAATAATTCTAAAGTGTATCTGATTCAGCTACTGACACCTGAACCAATAGATGTGGGTACTGATAATGAGGTGTACGAAAGAGTTATTGAGATGAAAATATTTTTTGAAAGAAAGGAAGATTAATTATGGCAAAAACAACAGGTGTTTATCCTTGTTATGAAAATCAGTTTCAAGTAAAGACAACCGGTTCATCAGGTACATATGCCGATATTGCCAATATGACAAGTTTTAGTGTGGCATTTGATAATGGTGTTCAGGATTGGAATTCTTTTGACCAGCAGGGTTGGACAAGTAGATTAGCTACTACTAAGGGTATTACAATTACTGCCAATGGTAAGCGTACTGTTGGTGATCCGGGCAACGATTATATTGCAGGTTTGGCTATGAAAAATGGCAGAGATTTATACACAGATTTCAAATGGACATTTCCGGATGGCACTACTGTTGAATTTACAAATGCAGTTATCAATGTAACATCAAACGGTAGTGGCGAAGCAGGTGATGTAGCACCACTTGAATTTGAAGTTATGTCAAACGGTAAGCCTAAAGTAACACCGGCAGCGTAAGGAGTGATAATAATGAGTAGAATTATTGATATTACAGACAAACTTAACTTTGACGAAAAGCCAAAGATTAAGATTAAGGACAAAACTTTTGAAGTAAATGACAGTGCAGTAACAATGCTAAAGATTTTACCTAGTCTTGAAGATTTAACCCCAAGTAAACTTTATGATTTCTTTGAACTTCTATTTAATGAGAAAGACAGAAAAGTAATTGAAAAAATGAACCTTAACCTTGAAGATTTCTCTCAAGTCATTATGTCAGCAGTTGAGCTTGTTGCAGGTACTGTTGAAGATAATGAGGGGGAAACAGTGACCCCGGATATGACCTAATAGATGATTTTGACACAATAATTTCATCCTTTAGGTCTGAATATGGGGTCTCTATCCGTTCAGAAGAATTTAGGACAATGCCATGGAGTGAGTTTGTTTCTTTATTATCCGGTTTAGGTCCCAATACAAGCCTTGCAAGACTTGTACAAATCAGGATAGAAGATGATAAAGAGATGCTATCAAACTTCACTCCGGCACAAATGCGTATAAGGAATGAATACCGAAGAAAGAGAAATACCACACTTGCTAATTCTAAATCACTAGATGAAACTACACAATTCCTTAATGATATGAAAAATGTTTTTATTCAAATGTCATAATTTAGTGTTGATTTTTACCACATTATGTTGTATAATGTAGTAGAATTAATACAAAAGGAGAATTTGGTAATGAAAAGTAGTGTATTTAAAACCGTAGCAATTGTTTTTGCTATTCTAGGTATTATCGGTGGTATTGTTACTGGTAATCAGGCACTGGATGGTTTTAGTTTCTTTACAATGATTTATACTTGGATTGAAACTGCTTTATTTGTGCTTATTTTCTATGGTATTGGTACAATCTTGGAGCATTTAGAAGATTTGAAAGCTATGGAAAGAGCAAAAAGTGAAAAGGTTAAGATACTTAAAAAAGATTTTAACGAAAATAGAACACCATCCCACAATGAGTGGAAGTGTCCTAATTGTGGCAAAATCAATCAGAACTATGTTGGTTCTTGTGGTTGTGGTACTCCTAAGCCTAAGAATGACAAGTGGGAATGTCCAAATTGCCATGCAATGAATACATATAGTAATGACCCGGAATGTAAGAAGTGTCATTGGAAACCGTAAATGATATAATAAACAAATTAGCCACTCTGTAATAGAGTGGCTAAAATTTTATAAAAAACCTCTTGACAAATAGCATGCATGCATGCTATTATCATAACAGGAGGTGAAAACTATTAAAAACATAACATTACGAGTGGATGATGACTTTCATTATTCTGTGAAAACCTACTCAGCTAAAAAAGGTATGACACTACAAAAATATATGATAGAAGTTGTAACTGAAGATTTGAAAAAGAATAAGGCTTATGTTAAATCTCCTATTACAGATTTAGTAGATAAGTTGACTGATGATGAAATTGCTGAAGTGTTGGAAAAGATTAACGAAAGGCGTAAACGCGAAAAAAAGTAGAGAACCTCTTGATTTTTTGGCTGACAAATATTATAATGTATTTAGTGGCAGACAAAAAAAGAGAGGTGATAAAGTGAGTCCACGAACAGGCAGACCTAAATCTGAAAATCCTAAAAATACAAGAATTACTGTAAGGCTAGACAAAAAGCACACAGAAATTTTAGAAGCCTACTGCAAAGAAAAAAATGTTGAAAAAGCTGAGGCTATCAGAATAGGAATTTTAAAATTAAAGTCTGATATAAAAAAATAACAGTAACCAGTCGCTTTGGTCGGGGACGGTTACTGTTATACACGACAGGTTACCCTATCTGAAATTCATTATATCATTTAGGGAAACTTCTGTCAAATTACAATTGATAGGAGTTTTTTTATGGCTTGTGTAAAAAACACAATGGAAGTTATTAAGAATGTGCGTGGTACTATTAATCCGTACTATGATATGAGTTGTGCTAATCTTAACGATATTTATGCAAACAACAAGAGTTTATTTGATATGCTTTGTGATGCTTTTAACTTTGGTTATGCACAAGGTACTAAAGCAACTAAAGCTGAAATGAGAAAGGCGGTAAAATGATATGATGAATAGTGATATACAAACTTTTGAAAATTCTGAATTTGGTAGTATCAGAATAGTTGAAATTGATAATGAACCATATTTTGTGGGTAGAGATGTGGCTACTGTTTTAGGTTATAGCAACATTAGAGATGCATTATCAAGACATGTTGATGATGAAGATAAGAATACCGTCGTGAATCACGACGGTAATCGAGGTAATCCTAATATGACTGTAATCAATGAATCCGGTCTTTATAGTCTTATCTTATCAAGTAAGCTACCGACTGCAAAGAAATTTAAGAGATGGGTAACATCTGAGGTTCTTCCATCTATCAGAAAGCATGGTGCTTATATGACATCTGCAACGATAGAACAGGCAATTTTGAACCCTGATACAATTATCAAATTAGCTACGGCTCTTAAAGAAGAACAAAGCAAGAATAAGCAACTACAAGCAGTTAATTCTGAATTGGCTGTAAATAATCAAATAATGAAGCCTAAAGCTGATTATTTTGATGAATTAGTTGACAGAAATCTTTTGACTAATCTAAGAGAAACGGCTAAGCAACTTGAAATCAAGCAAAAGGATTTTATCAACTTCTTGCTTGAAAAGAAATACCTTTATCGTGATAAGCGTGGAAAACTTATGCCTTATGCTAAAAAGAATAATGGTTTGTTTGAAGTAAAGGAAGTTTATAACGATAAAACAAAATGGTGTGGCACTCAAACACTTGTTACACCTAAAGGTAGAGAAACATTTAGATTATTATATCTAAAAACAGCATAATTTTTATTTGAATTTAGCGTACATCAAGTGGTGTACGCTATTTTTATACCCATTTTTAGGAAGGAGGTATGCTAATGACAACAGCAGGACAAATTGGAATTGATTTAATACTTAATAGCACCAGTTTTAAAAAGTCACTTAATAACATCCAAACAAAAGCTAATAATGCCGGTACAAAGATTTCTAAAGCATTTAGCAGTTCTATTAATAGCACTCAAGCACAAATAAATAGTGCTGGTAGTAAAATTTCAAATTCATTTGGCAAAATTGCAAAGGTAGTAGGTACTGCTTTTAGTGTTGCTATGATAACTAGATTCAGTAAAGAATGTGTATCTGCTGCAAATATTCAAACAGAGGCTGAAACAAAGCTAACTACAGTTATGCGACAGAGAATGAGTGCAAGTAACAAAGCAATATCAAGTGTGAAAAACTATGCATCAGCTTTACAAGAAACAGGTGTTGTAGGGGACGAAGTTCAACTTGCCGGTGCACAACAGTTATCAACTTTCCTTAAAACTGATGATGCACTAAAAAAGCTAATGCCGGCAATGAATAATCTTGCAGTACAACAAAATGGGGTTAATGTAACATCTGAGAGTATGGTTAATATCGGCAATCTTATGGGTAAAGTAATGCAAGGTCAAACTTCTGCACTTACTCGTGTAGGTATTACATTTTCTGATGCACAAGCACAGGTTTTAAAGTATGGCAACGAAGAACAAAGAGCGGCAATGCTTTCTCAGGTTATTACTGATAATGTAGGTAATATGAATAAGGCTCTGGCAAATACACCTGCAGGTAGAATTCAGCAACTAAAAAATAGCTTTGGAGATATGCAAGAAACTTTAGGCAGAGGGTTAAATAATGTATTTTCTCCTATGCTTGGTTTTCTTACAAAAATAGTTACAAAGCTATCACAAGTAGCTAGTGGGTTTGAAAACCTTACAAAGAAGATTTTTGGTGATTCTAATAGTGAACAATCATCAGCCGGTATGAACAATCTGTCAACCGGTGCAGATAACGCAACCACTTCTGTTGATAATAACACAAAAGCTATTAATAACAATGCCAAAGCGAAGAAAAAGGCAGAAAGAAGTCTTGCAAATTTTGATAAGCTAAATGTGCTTACAAAGACCGATAGTAATACATCTTCTAGTAATAATACATCTTCTACTGCTACTGGTGGCAACACACCATCAAAGAAAAAGCCAAATTCCAATAATAAAACTAACCCCAAATTCAATTTTTCAAAACTATATAAAGAAAGTGGTTTAGAAAACTTTTTTAGTAAAGTACAAAGGGGAATTGATAAAGTCGATTGGTCGGCTATTGGAAATAATTGCAAAAATATTTTTAAAAAATCAATACCAATAGCCAAAGCTTACTTAGGACAAGTACAAAATGTCAGCAAGTCAGCTTTAGGAGCAGTTGGTTCATTTGTTGGTGGTATAGTTCAGGTGGGAGGTAAGCAATTACAGACCCTAACAGGTGGTATTAGTAAGTGGCTTACAAAGGATCAAGGAAAAATAATAGGATTTATCAACACTATTGGTACGCACCTCTCAAATGGGTTTGATAATTTATCAACTTTCTTTGACGGAGCATTTGACCTACTGGGTGATAGCATTGATAGGGTTAGACCAACTATGGAAAATGCAATATCTAATTTGCTATCAGGTATTACAGATTTAGCTGGTGGAGTTGGTACAATTGTATCTGATAGTTTTGAAATTGCAACAGGAAAATTAGTTGAATGGGTTGAACAGGATAGTGAAACTATTGGGACATTTTTTGATAATATTCAATTGCAGATTGCTGATGTTTTATCTTTAGTGGGTACTGTTTTTAGTGACATAGGTATCTTCTTATCCGAATGGTGGGAAAGTGACGGCTCATCTGTGTTTAGTAACATATGCGATATGTTTACAAATATTGGTACTACTCTTATGAATGTTTATAACGAATGGATTAAACCGGCCTGGGACGCTATTGTTGATATTTTTCAATCAGCCTGGGATAATTGCTTAAAACCAATCTTTGAAAAGGCAGTCTCATTTTTCGGAAAGTTAGGGGATTGTATTTCAGCAATTTGGAATAACTTTTTATCACCTATTGTTAATTTTCTTGTTAAAACTTTTGGACCTGTTTTTACAAATATCTTTAAGGCCATTGGTGGTGTGTTTAACACAGTATTCACTGTAATTGGTGATGTTGTCGGTGGCATTTTAGATGCTCTTGGGGGTTTGCTTGACTTTATTACAGGTATTTTTACTGGAGATTGGAAAAAGGCTTGGAACGGTATCAAAGACTTTTTTAAAGGAATTTGGGACGGCATTTGGGGCATAATCAAGGGTGTTATCAATTTAATTATTGATGGTATTAATATGCTTTGGACTGGTATTTATAATGCAGTATCTGCTATTGTAAATGCTGTCGGCGGTATTGCCGGTGCAATAGGTGATGTGTTTGGTCAAGATTGGAATTTTTCCATGCCTGAAAAAGTTCCGTTAATTCCTCATCTTGCAAAAGGTGGTCTTGTAAAAGCTCCAACCTTAGCAGTAGTAGGTGACAATATGGGTGCATCCTCTGGTAACCCTGAAGTAGTTTCACCTCTTAATAAACTTAAAGGTATGATTCAGGAAAGTTCAGACAATGGGGACACAGAGATACTTTCACAGATTTTACTGTATCTAAAGAGAATGTATGAAATGTTTATTATCTTTAGAAATAAAGGTGGCAATACATATGAATTTGTTGCAAAAATTAACGGTAGCGACATTTTCAAAGAGATTGTTAAGCAGAATGAAATGTACAAGAAAAGGCATAACGGTAAGTCAGCATTTGTATAAGGTAGGTGGTTATATATGGCGAACTATAAAGGTTATCTAATTGCATTTAATAAAAACATATTTCCTAATAAGTGTATTGCTGAGTATTCCACTACGCCAAACCAAAGAATGGAAGTATCTGCTGAAAGAGATAATAACGGTGACTTGCAAAGAAAAACTTTATCAAACCACAAAACTAATATAACTTTTTCCACTCATATTCTTTTTCTTGATGACAAGATTAAGATACAGAATATTATCAATAAAGGTATTGTAAATTCTACACAGAGAAAGTGTAAGGTTGAATATTGGAATGATGAAGAAAACAAATACAAGGAAGGTTATTTCTATATTCCTGATGTGGAATTTTCAGTAATGGATGCATCATCAAATGACATACAGTACAACCCTATTACATTTGAATTGATTGAATACTGAGGTGATGTAGTATGTATATGTTTAGCGAGAATAAAGCTGAGGACCTTGAAATTAAGAAGAAACTTCTGGAAAATACAATATCAAGAAATATTCAGATTATCTTTACAGATACAAAAAGCATTTTACCAAATGAAAATATTGTATTTGACAGCCTTGAATTAACTAATTCTATTTGTGACGATAGCACACTCCGTTTTGGTGGGTGTATATCGTCACAACTTACTTTTAGCACTATTAATTTTAAGGAGCAACTAGTAGGTAGAGAAATCAAAGTGTACATAAAGCAAAGTTATTTGGATAATGTTTATCCGTCAAAAGACTTGTACCCATCCGGTGAACTTTATCCTTGTAAAGTAGTAGATAAGTCAGCTTGTATCTTTACCGGAACCATTGATAGTGCAAAAAGGCAACAGAATAAAACTATTAAAGAAGTTACTGCTTATGATAACTTTTATCTAGCCTGTAAAATTAATATTTACACTTGGTTCTTTGGTTTTGCAACTTATTCTCCAAATGCAACAATTAAAGATTTAAAAGAATGTGTAATTGATATGTGCGAAGAAAAAGGTCTTATTGTTGACAGTAACTTTTATGGTAGTGAAGATGATAAAAAACTTTCTTTATCAGCTACGATTGTAAAAGAAGTTTATAACGGTAAATTAACAGTACTTAATTTACTTCAAGATTTGTGTGAGTGTTCTGCAGAGTTTGCTTTTTGTGATGGGGAAGGAAATATTAAGTTTAAGAAATTACCACAAGAAAAGGATGTAACAGATGTTTATACTGTTGGCTATTATACAGACTTGAATTTTGAAGATTACACAGTTGCTAAGATAACTAAAGCAAGATTTAAGTACAGCAAGGACAAGACTTACACAGAAAATATAGTAGCCACATCAGGTAAGCAAAATTATTATGACGGTGATAACAAATTTATCTCTTGTAATACAGAGAAAACTCTTGTTAGTAAATTTATAAGACCCTCAGGTGCTGTTTATGGTGGATGGATGTTCTATGAATACCGACCTTTTAGCGTTAACCTGTTTGACCGTTGGTGGCTAGAACCTGGTGATACTATACAGTTAAATACAGGAGTAGAGGACACTCCAACAATTACAAGTACAATTTTTAACAGAACTTTATCCGGAACAGTTGGCATTACAGTTCAAGTAAGTACAGAAAGTTCAGAATATCAAGGAGATGATGATAAACAATGGGCTACAACTTAATTAATTGGGAGAATAGTCCTAGTAAACAAACACCAATCAATGCAGAAAATTTGAACCAAATGGATGAGAATATAGCTAAAGCTATACAAGGTACTAGGTTCAATTTTTCTGCAACCTTTACAGCAGACAATGTGTTGAAGAATACAAGACAAACAGATGCATTGGGTGCAGGTAGCTTTGCAACAAGTCAGACAGATATTGTAACAGTCTTTGTTGCAGATAATGTTACAAAAATTAATAATGGTGCTTTTAGTGGATGTACCTCACTAAAGACAATTTATATTGATAACACAGTTGGCAATGTGGATATTGTAAGTGGTTCAGTACCATCAGGTGTTAGTATTGTTTACTCAAATGATGATAACTTCATCAATGTAAATGAACTATTAGCAAGTGCTATTAAGTCGCTAAAGAAACAAGCAGATGCAGATAAGTCTGATTGGGAGAACAGAGCAACAAGTATTGAAGCTCAGCACAAAACAGATGTACAAGCACTAACTGACAAAGCTAATAGCATTGTTGAACAGGCAAATACTGATAGGCAGAATTTTAATAACAGTGTTGATGAAATCAATACCAAGTTAGAAACTAAAGAAAATGTATCTAATAAGGTAAGTGTGATTACACATCCCAGTTTAGACTATTATCCTGACACCAAAGCAGTATTTGACTATGTGAACAGTAAGTTAGAAACACCTCTATCAGATATTGAAATTTTGAAAGCTGATTTTAATAGCTATAAAACTAGTAATGATAATGCAGTTAATAGCAAAGTGGATACTACTGATTTTAACACTTATAAAACTGCAACAGATAAAGCAATTGCAGACAACACAAAATCTATCAAAGCTAATACTACTGCTATTGATAAGTGTGTTACAGATATTGCAATTAACTCAGCTTTAATCAATCAAAATTCAATTAAAGCCACAACAGATAAGTCAACTAGCATTGTGCTTAATGACAGTAGTGATTGTAACATTGTTGGGTTAACTTTGTACGGTAAATCAACTCAGAGTGCAATACCTACACCAACCAATCCCGTTGCTATTAAGGATATTAACAATCCTAAAATTACTGTTACAAATGATAGTGATAGTCAAAGTATTAATATTCAATGCACATTAAGAGGTATAGGAAATGTGTGTGATACTCTAACAGTAAATAGCGATGGTACAGGTTACATAACACAAAGATTATTTGTAGAAAGAATCACATCACAGCAAAAGTCAACCAGCTACGAATGGAATTATTCAAAAACAACCCATAGATTTTTCAGAAACGACTATTCATATTCATTTGATGTGAAAGACAACAAGCCTTTAATTTTGTGTAGTCATCTTGATGTAGGAGAAAATGAAAAGAATACTGATTTTGATAATTCAATAGGTTGGATAAATGTTAGTGGTGTTGGAATTGCAATCAGAATGACCGAATTTGATGGTGATATTGCAAAATTTAAAAAGTGGCTTGATGACAATGAAGTGTATGTTGTAGCACCACGGTCAAAACCCATTACCGTTAATTTGTCAAAAGATGAAGTAGATAAAATACTGTCACTTCATACCTATTATCCTAGTACAAAAATTAGTGCCGATGCTGATTTTGAAGCAACTTACATTGCAGATACAAAAAATTATATTGACAATAAAATCCTTGAAGTTGCTACTGCTTTAGTAGCTAGTGAAAGTGAGGTGATGTAATAATGTTTAATCTACACGATTTTGTAATCAAAACTCTGTCAAAAATGAAAAACAGACTTGATGAGTACCAAGTCAGAGCTTACGCACTAACTTGGTACGGTAAATCAGTCTTAACTGATGAAGATATGCTAACAATCGACAGTTGGTATACAGTTGTCGAAACTGAAACAACTAACAAAGATACAGAAAACTCAAACGGCGACTTTGCCGAAGATGTCACAACAGATACGGAAAAGGAGAATTAAGATGAAAGAATTAGTATGTACAACCTTTGGTGTTGTGGGTAGCTTTATTACAACACTTTTTGGTGGATGGAATACAGGTATGATAACTTTAATTATTTTTATGGCAGTTGATTATGTAAGTGGACTTGTTTGTGCCGGTGTATTTAAGAAGTCCTCTAAGTCAGATAATGGTGGACTTGAAAGCAGAGCAGGTTTTAAAGGATTATGCAGAAAAGGTGTAACACTTCTTGTTGTGCTTGTTGCTTATCGTCTGGATTTGTTAATTGGCACAAATTACATAAGAGATGCAGTTATTATTGCATTTTGTGTAAATGAACTGATTTCAATAGTAGAGAACTGTGGTTTAATGGGCGTACCAATGCCACAGGTAATCACTAAAGCTATTGACCTATTAAAGAAGAAAGGTGAGGATGAATAATGAGTAACAGTAAACTTGTAAGTGTAACTAAATTAAGTCCTTGTCACTCAGGACTAAGAACCCATAATATTGACCGTATCACACCACATTGTGTGGTTGGTCAGTTGTCAGCTGAATCTATTTGTAATTGCTTTACAAGTCCATCAAGAGAGGCAAGTTGCAACTATGGTATTGGCACAGATGGTAGAGTAGCACTTGTTGTTGAGGAGAAAAACCGTAGTTGGTGTTCTTCTAGTAATGCAAACGACCAGAGGGCTATTACCATTGAATGTGCTAGTGGACTTGAAGAACCTTATACTATGAACAGTAAAGTATACAAATCTCTTGTGAAGTTGTGTGTTGACATTTGCAAGAGAAACAACAAAACAAAGTTGTTATGGTTTAATGACAAAGTAAAAGCCTTGAATTATAACCCTAAGTCAAATGAAATGGTGCTAACTGTCCATAGATGGTTTGATAATAAGAGTTGCCCCGGCAACTGGCTCTATAGTCGATTAGGTAAGTTGGCAAAAACTGTAACTAAGAAACTACAGAAAAATAAGAAAGTTAAACTACAAGGTAATGCAGGACTGTATAAGTACGGTTTTAAGGACCCTATCGGTAATGCTAGTGCAAAGCTTAAAAATTTAAAAAAAGGTAAAACAGTACAAGTTATTGAAGATGATGGTACAGGATGGGTAAAGGTTAAGGCACTATTGACAACAGGTTGGATTGCTACAAGTCATCTTGGTAATGCTTGTAATCACTCTAACTACAAAACAATTACAGTTAGTAAAGGTACAAGAGTACGCAGACTTAATAGGGCAGAAACAAAGTTTGAAACCGATACCAAACTTGGTGCAAGTCATAAGTTTAGGCTCATTTGTACAATTACTAAAGGTAAGTATGCCGGTTGCAAATATGCAAAACTTATCAGTAAAGATGTGAATAATGGCAGAATGTATTACATTTATTAATAAGAATTAACGATAATAATTAATTTTTGAAATTCTTTCGTTAATTTTGAAAACTTTAAACACTATTTTAAAAGTTTTCAAACAATTTTCAAAACTTTTGAAATGTTTAATTAAAGTTTTAAAATTTTAAGCAAACTTTAAAACAAATCAGTAATTTTTAAAAACAGTAAAACAAAATCAATTTTTCGTGCAAGAAGTAACCCCACAACAGTTCTAATACTGCTGTGGGGTTGTTTTACTTTTGTGGAATGTATTTTATGAATAACTGTTACTAGTAAATTTATTGTGTTTTATTTTTATATTTTTTGGTTATATTTTACCATATAGTAATCATAAATTTGTATAATAATTCAATAGTATTTATAGATGAAAAAATGTATAATAACTATGTATCTATATACGAAAGGAGAGTTATTATGGCTAATGTTTATGATGTTGCAAAGTACATTATTAATTATACAATAACAGAATTGGAAAAGACAATTTCCAATTTGAAATTGCAAAAGATGCTTTATTATGTACAAGGTTACTCTATTAAAGAATTGTCATATCCTGCTTTTGATGCAGTTATTGAAAATTGGCCTTACGGACCTGTTGTTCCTGAAGTGTATTTTGAGTACAATGAATTTAGGGGTGGCAATATTGATGCAATTTCTAATTTTGATTTAGATGAGTCTGAATTGCCACGAAAATTAAAAAGAATAATTGAGAAAATTGCAAAGAAATGCTCTACTATGTCGGCTTTTACTTTAGTAAACAAAACTCATAGTGAAGCTCCATGGTCTAATACAAAGCAAAATGATATAATTAGTAATGCAATAATGTCAGATTATTTTAATCTCCAAGACCCACTAAACATAGGAGATGAATGATATGGATGAAATTACAATGATGGGAATTTTACAAGAAATTGTAAATTATCCGTCTTTTGATATAGAGGATGATGACGAGAAGAATATTATTTTAAAATCTATTCTGTCTAAATTTGAGAAATTTTATAAATGTAATCGTCACTCATATTCGGAGATTGCTGAGTATATGGATGAACTATCCCCTGATCAGCGAGATTCGTTAGAGAAGAATATAAGTGAACTTGTTTTGATTTCTGATGAGAATAATTTACCTATTAGGGATAATTTATTAAAATTACATGATCATGTTAAGTTAGAGGTTATCAGAATTGCAAGAGTTGCAAAAATGGATTTTGTTGCAAAAAATGCAGTTGAAAAAGTTGATAATATAAATCATAATTTAGATGAATTAGTATCGAAGGCTGAAAAGATTACTTCTGAAACTAAAGATGTAGATGAAAAAGTAAAAAATATGCACTCTGAAACGATTACTATATTAGGTATTTTTGCTGGCTTGGTTATAGGTTTCGCAACAAGTTTCCAATTACTAGGTACTACATTTTCTAAATTAGGTGAGGTACCAATATATAGAGAGTTGGCTTTTACCTTTGTTATAGGTTTGATTTTATTTAATTGTTTATTTCTTTTGCTTTTTTCTGTAGCTAGAATTTCTGGTAGAAGTTTAGCAACTAATTGTAAAAGAAAGGATTGTATAGATTGTAATAAGAAAAAATGTAATAATTCAATAAAAAGGTTTATCAAAAAATATCCCTATGTATTTTGGTTTAACTTAATAACTGTAATAGGATTTATTGTTTGTATAATCGTTGAGGTTATTATCAAATTTTTAAAGTGAAAGCATTGTTGCGAAAATTAATTATAATACTTTGTTTCAAGTCCCAAAGGATGAACCTTTGGGACTATTTTTATAACATTTGAAGTATGCACCCCCATATTGTGTAACTATAATTTTGGCAAGTTTTGGGTTAGTTTGTTTTATTCTGATAGGGTACTGAAGTCTTTTTTCATATACAAACATTTACTGCACCTCCCAAGGCCAAGGTCCTTTTATCCATTGAACGGGACTATCGGCATCTTTACTCATTAGTGGACCGTATTCATCTTCAAATTTTTCTTTCAGTTTTACATATTTATCATTTAAGTCATCAAATTTAGCCATAGCATCTGTTGAGTCAGGGTGAGTGTCTAGAAAAAGTCTGATTTCAAACATTGCAAATGCTACGGAACTTAGTTTCTTAAGCAGAATATCTCTTTCAGTCATCATTTTTGCCACCTGTACATTTAGAACCGAAAAATGGTTTGTGTAGGGAAGGAAACATTGTCCCTGCCTCAAAACCATGTGCTACTGAATAAAATTTTGGATTGTTGCTTTGATATGGCACATAAGCCATAGCTTCTGTATAATCAGATGGTATTGGTGATATACCATAACTCTTAAAAATTTCTTCTACCAATGTAATTCTCCTTTTTCTAAATTAAGTTCTTTAAAACTCATTTATATAATATGATTAATATATTGGTATTGTGAATTAGAGAATTGATAAATTCTAAAAAAATATATATTATTTTGTAGAAAAGTATTTATTTTTTGTAGAATGTACTGTATAATGCTTATGTAAGTTGTAAACATTTATGTAATATATTATTTTAAAATTAAAAGGAGTTTAATTATGGGTCTTATAAAAGCTATTGCCGGTTCAGCAAATGGTGTTATGGCTGACCAGTGGAAAGAGTTTTTCTACTGCGAGTCAATGCCAAAAGATGTACTGGTAACAAAAGGTGTTCACCGTACAGGTAAGCGTTCATCAAATACAAAGGGTACAGACAATGTTATTACTAACGGTTCAGTATTAGCAGTTGCTGACGGTCAGTGTATGCTAATTGTTGAACAGGGTAAGGTAGTAGATATTTGTGCAGAACCGGGAGAATATATCTTTGATAGTATGACAGCACCTAGTGTATTTACAGGTGGCTTAGGTGCAGGTATCTTAGATACTTTTAGAGATATTGGTAAGCGTTTTACTTTTGGTGGCGATAAGCCTTCTGACCAAAGAATTTACTATATCAACACTAAGGAAATCCTTGAAAATAAGTTTGGTACACCAAACCCAATTCCATTTAGAGTAGTTGATAAAAATATTGGTCTTGATGTTGATGTATCAGTTAGATGTAGTGGTGTTTACTCATACAAGATTGTAAACCCAATTCTATTCTACACAAATGTTTGTGGTAATGTTCAGGGTGACTATACTCGTGGTGAGATTGACTCTCAGCTAAAAACTGAGTTTATCTCAGCTTTACAACCGGCATTTGCAAAGATTTCCGATATGAAGGTTCGTCCATCAGCACTACCGGCTCATGCTGAAGAACTTTCTGAGGCGATGAATACTGCCCTAACTGCAAAGTGGGCACAGTTAAGAGGTATTCAGGTAATTTCAATTGCTATGAATCCTATTACACTTCCACCTGAAGATGCCGAAATGATTAAACAGGCTCAGCGTACTGCAGTTATGCGTGACCCATCAATGGCAGCAGCAACATTAGTTGGTGCTCAAGCAGATGCTATGAAAGCAGCAGCAGAAAATGAAGCCGGTGCATTTACAGGCTTTTTGGGAATGGGTATGGCTCAACAGGCAGGTAACGCCGGTAATGTAAACGGTCTATTCCAAATGGGTCAGCAACAACAGGCTCAGCAGTATGCTCAACAACAAGCACAAATGCAACAGCCTCAGCAACCACAACCAACTCAGACACCACAACAAAGTGCCGGTGAAGACAGTTGGGTATGTTCTTGTGGTACTACAAATACAAGCAAATTCTGTACAAATTGTGGTAATAAGAAGCCTGAGAATGACGGTTCATGGATTTGCTCTTGTGGTGCAAAGAACTTTGGTAAGTTTTGTACTGAATGTGGTTCTAAGAAACCTGAAGAAAAGAAAACTTTCCGTTGTGATAAGTGTGGTTGGACACCTGAAGACCCAGCATCACATCCAAAGTTCTGCCCTGAATGTGGGGATATTTTTGATGACAACGATATTGTAAAATAATTAATTAGGTAATGTAGGAGAATAGAATATATGACAGATATGCTTGAGTATAAATGTCCCTGTTGTGGTGGTGCAATTAACTTTGACAGTAAATTGCAGAAAATGAAATGTCCTTATTGTGACACAGAGTTTGATATGGAAACTTTAAAGTCATATGATGAGGACCTTAAGAAAAATACACAGGACAATATGAATTGGGATAATTCCAATGAACAAACATTTACTGATGAAGAAACAGAAGGTATGTCAGTTTATGTATGTAATTCTTGTGGTGGTGAAATTGTTGCCGATGAAAATACCGGTGCAACAAGTTGTCCCTATTGTGGCAACCCTGTTGTGTTAAAGGGTAGATTCTCAGGTGACCTAAAGCCTGATTATGTTATCCCGTTTAGACTAACTAAGGAAGATGCTATCAAGGCACTTTCTAAACATGTTAACAAGAAACTAGTTCCAAAAATCTTCAAAGACAAAAATCATATTGACCAAATTCGTGGTATGTATGTGCCATTTTGGTTATTTGATGCTGATACGGAGGCTCATATTCAGTACAAAGGTACAAAGGTAAGACATTGGAGCGATAGTGACTATGATTACACAGAAACCAAATATTACCTAGTTGGCAGAGGTGGTAATGTTGGCTTTACTAATGTACCGGTTGACGGTTCAAGCCAAATGCCTGATGACCTTATGGAAAGTATCGAACCTTTTAACTTTGATGAAGCAGTAGATTTCCAAACTGCTTATTTAGCAGGTTACCTTGCTGATAAGTATGATGTTACAAAAGAAAACAGTATCAACAGAGCTAATCAGAGAATTAAAAATACTACCGAACAGTTGTTTAGAGAAACTGCAAGTGAGTATTCTTCTTTAATGACACAGAGTTCAAGTGTGCAGTTCCAAAACGGTACTTCAAAATATGCACTATATCCTGTTTGGATACTTAATACCTCTTGGAATGGTCAAAATTTCCTATTTGCAATGAATGGTCAAACCGGTAAAATGGTTGGTGACCTACCTATTGATTGGGGTGCATTTTGGAGATATTTTGCCATTATTGCAGGTTCTATAGCAGCAGTTATTATTATAATTGGCTTGTTATATAATTTACTGTAAGGAGGTACTAAAATGAAAAAAAGAGTTGTTTCAATTATTTTTGCAATTTTTCTGGTATCATTGTCTGTACTTCCTGTATTTGCAGAAAGTGAAGGTGCCAGTACATATGGTAGGCTTGTAGATAATGCAAAGCTACTATCAGAAGATGAATATAGTCAATTAAAGGAACATATTGATACTGTATCAGAAAAATATACATTTGATGTTGTTATTGTTACCGAAAAGTCTATTGGTGACAAAACACCTACAGAATATGCTGATGATTTCTTTGACTATAAAGGTTATGGTGAGGGAGATAATCACGATGGTATTCTTTTCTTGCTAGATATGGAAAATAGAAAATGGGCTATCAGTACAACAGGTGCCGGTATTCCATATTTCACAGACTATGGTCAAGAAAAAATTATGGATGATGTTAAGCCATATTTAAGTGACGGTGAATACTATGATGCATTTGATACATTTGTCACAATGTGTGATGACTATATTAATAAGGCTATAACTGATGAACCATATGATGTAAACAATCAGCCTAAGACTATAATTCCAATATACTATATTATATTTGGTGGTGTAGGTGTAGGTGCTTTAGTTGGTTTCATTGTTGTACTTATTATGAAGTCAAAGCTAAAGTCTGTTCGTATGCAACCATTAGCAAATAGTTATGTAAAGAGCGGTTCATTTAATGTTACAGAACGCAGTGACCTTTACTTGTACCGTAATATAAGTAAAACTGCTAAACCAAAGGATAATGATAGTGGCAGTGGTGGCTCTAGTACACATACTAGTTCATCAGGTACTTCTCATGGTGGTTCAAGTGGTAGCTTTTAATTAAATAATTATTATAGAAAGGCAGTTTATACTGTCTTTCTTTTTTACAAATTTATGGCATAAAAATACCGACCTAACTAGACTGATTCTAACTTAGGTCGGTTATTTTAATTTATATTTGTTTTACATGGGGAGTGACTCTTAATCACTTATTAAAAATTATACATTTTCTGCATCAATAGCTTTATTCTCAGCTAAACTTTTTTTAACATCAAGCAGTCGCTGATTTTTGCTACCTCTAAAGTGTAGCATTAAACTTCTTTCTGCAAGAATAAACGGACCATCAACAAGATAGTCAACTTCCTCCAAAAGTTCTTTCCATTCAGGATGAGTGTCAAAGGAAGAAACCAGCTTTTCGAATGTATAACCTGTGTAACAGAAAACATTATATCCGTTTTCGTGACACATTTTAGCTAGTTTTGCAAGTGGCTTAGCTTGTGCAAATGGTTCACCACCGGAAAAGGTAAGTCCTTGAAGTAGTGGGTCTTTCTTAGCAGTATTGATTAACTTCTCGATTTCACAATCAAAACCACCCTCAAAGTCCCAAGTTTCAGGATTATGGCAACCCTCACAGTGGTGAGGGCAACCTTGTGTGAAAACTGTCATTCTAATTCCGGGACCATCAACGATAGATTCCTTAATTACACCGGCAAGTCTGACTATATTGTCAGCCATTAAATAGCCTCCTCACAGTCAAGACAACCACAATCAGTTGTTAGTGTGTGCTTTACTCTGTCTTCAACTTCAGCTCTCTTAGCATTGTTGAAACGGTCAACGGTACCTACAAGATAACCGGTAATTCTTCTGATTCTTTCAAAGCCCTTACCTGATTCTCCTTCTTTTCTGCCACACTTAGGACAAACATCACCGATAATACCTGTGTGACCACATACAGGGTCTCTGTCAACAGGGTGGTTAATAGAACCGTAGCCAATGCCTTGTTCCTTCATATATCTGATAACTGATTCAAAGGCATCTAGGTTTTCTGTTGGGTCACCGTCAAGTTCAATATAACTGATGTGACCACCGTTAGTTAGGTTGTGATAAGGAGCTTCAATTCTAATCTTATCAAATGCTGAAATATTGTAATAAACAGGTACATGGAAAGAGTTAGTGTAGTAATCTCTGTCTGTAACACCTGGGATAATACCGAACTTTTCTTTATCAATACGAACAAATCTACCTGATAGACCTTCTGCAGGAGTAGCAATAACTGAGAAGTTTAGGTGATACTTTTCAGTAGCTTCGTTCATCTTCTTACGAATGTAACCAACAATTTCAAGACCAAGTCTTTGGCTTTCTTCACTTTCACCGTGGTGCTTACCTGTAAGAGCCTTTAGACATTCAGCAAGACCAATGAAACCACAAGTTAGTGTACCATGCTTTAGAACTTCTCTAACTTCATCATTAGGGTTTAGCTTGTCTGAGTCTAGCCAAATACCTTGTCCCATTAGGAATGGGTAGTTAAGAACCTTTTTCTGACACTGAATTTCAAATCTTTCCAGTAGTTGGTCAGTAACAAGGTCAACCATTCTGTCTAGCTGTTCAAAGAAGAAGTCAATGTTCTTGTTAGCAAGAATTGCAAGTCTAGGTAGGTTGATAGAAGTAAATGATAGGTTACCTCTGCCGTATGTAATTTCTCTTGTTGGGTCGTAAACATTGCTCATAACTCTTGTACGGCAACCCATATATGCAATTTCTGTTTCAGGATGACCAGGCTTATAGTAAGGTAGGTTAAATGGAGCATCAATAAAGCTAAAGTTAGGGAATAGACGCTTAGCAGAAACCTTCATAGCTAACTTGAATAAATCATAGTTAGGGTCACCCGGATTATAGTTAACACCTTCCTTAACCTTGAAAATGTGGATAGGGAAGATAGGAGTTTCGTTGTTACCAAGACCTGCATCTTCAGCAAGAAGGATGTTCTTAATAACAAGTCTGCCTTCAGGAGTTGTGTCAGTACCATAGTTTAGTGATGAGAATGGAATCTGAGCACCTGCTCTTGAATGCATTGTGTTTAGGTTGTGGATAAGTGCTTCCATTGCCTGATATGTTGAACGATCAATTTCCTTTTCAGCATGCTTCTTAGCAAATCTCTGAATTTTACCACCAATTTGTTCACCATACATTTCTACAAGAATTGGAAGTTCAGCCTTAGCATATTCTTCACCTGCCTGTAGAGAAGGTTGGTCACCACTGATTTCTTTTGCCTTTTCAATAATTTCACTTGCAGTAGCAACTGTTTCGTCAATGTCATCAACTTCTGCAAGTAGTTCAATAGCTCTTGCTAGGTTCTGACGATATAGTTTAACATAAGTTTTCTTAACACCCGGAGCCATACCGTAATCAAAGTTAGGTACTGACTGACCACCGTGCTGGTCGTTTTGGTTGCTCTGAATAGCAATACAAGCAAGTGCTGAGTAAGAAGCAATATCATTAGGTTCTCTTAGATAACCGTGACCTGTAGAGAAACCACCCTTAAATAGCTTTACAAGGTCAATCTGACAACAAGTAGTTGTTAGTGTTAAGAAGTCAAGGTCATGAATATGAATGTCACCATCTTCGTGAGCCTTAGCATGTTTAGGGTTAAGAATGTACATTTTGTAGAACTGCTTAGCACCTTCACTACCATACTTAAGCATAGTGCCCATTGCAGTATCACCGTCAATGTTAGCATTTTCTCTCTTAACATCATTATCTTTAGCTGATTTAAAAGTTAGGTCCTCATAAATCTTCATTAGCTTTGTGTTCATTTCTCTATGTCTTGTTCTTTCAGCTCTGTAAAGAATGAACTCCTTAGCTGTTCTTGCATGACCGTTTTCAATCATCATCTTTTCAACAGTATCCTGTACATGTTCAACTGTTGGTGCAGGAATTTTCTCAACATTTTCAATATAGTCGCATACCTTGTTGGCTAAATCCTCAGCTTCTTCATAGTTTGAGCCACCAATTGCCTGTGCTGCCTTAAAAATCGCATTAGTTATTTTTTCAATTTCAAATGGTTCTTTTCTACCATCTCTCTTGGTGATTTCAGTAATCATTTCGTTCCTCCCATGTAAAATATCATATATTGTAAAACAAAATCATCAAATTACCTTATGTAAATTAAAAATAAATAAAATGTTTGTTTTTTTCGTGCCTTATTAGTATATGCCATATATTATGTTAAGTCAACCGTTATTATTACCAATTTAACGAATAAATTTTATGTAATTTTATAAATCCTAGAATTTATGGGATTTACAATAGATTGTGTTACAAAATTGTAAACACACAATATATAGTATAAGTGTTGTAAAATGTTCAATAGTTAAAGTATAATATTCTTATTAGGAAATAAACATCTTACCTTTGTGGCAATATATAACATACACCACAATATATAGTTTCACAAAAACTTTAATCATTCTTGAAACATTTGTGTTTCTATATTATAATGTAAGTTAGAACTTTTGAAAGGAAGTATATATGAAACTTTTAGTTGTTGACGGAAATTCAATTCTAAACAGAGCTTTCTATGGAATAAGATTATTGACTACAAAAGATGGTCAGTTTACTAATGCAATATATGGCTTTTTAACAATGCTACTTAAAATACAGGAAGATGTTACCCCTGATGCTGTGGCTATTGCTTTTGACTTAAAAGTACCAACCTTTAGACACAAAGCATATGATGGGTACAAATCTAACAGAAAAGGTATGCCTGAAGAACTACATCAGCAGTTGCAACCTTTAAAGGACTTATTAACTTTACTTGGCTATACTATTATAACTAAGGAGGGTTATGAGGCTGATGATATTCTGGGTACACTTTCTCATACTTGTAAGGTTAATGGTGATGAATGTGTACTTGCTACAGGGGATAGAGATTCACTTCAACTTATTAATGATAAGGTAACAGTAAGACTTGCATCCACTAAAGGTGGCAAGGCTAATGCTATACTTTATGATGAAAAGAAGATTATGGAGGACTATGGTGTAACACCAAGACAGCTTATTGAGATTAAAGCTATTCAAGGTGATTCATCAGACTGTATTCCCGGTGTTCCCGGTATTGGACCTAAGGGTGCAGGTGACTTAATCCAAAGATTTAATAACCTTGACTATATATATGAAAACCTAGATACTATTGATATTAAAGATGGTATGAGGAAGAAACTTCGTGAAAACAAAGACAGTGCCTATATGTCACGAATGTTAGGTGAAATTAAGCTTGATATTCCTATTGATACTGATATTAATCATTATCTTGTAAATTGTACTCAGCCGGATGAGGCATCAAGAATGATGGCAAAACTAGAACTTTTTTCCTTAATAGATAAGTTTAAGTTAAAAGAAGTTGAGTCAGCAGAGGAAACTCCTAAAGAAAAGAAAAAATATTCTTTAAATGAAAAAAATACCATTGATTTATTAGGCAAAGAATTGTATATTTATAGTAATAGCAAAAGTAAAGGTGATATTGACTATCTATATATAATAGAAGAAAATGAAATCATCAAAACTACTGATGTTGATACTGTACTAAAAAGTGAAAACAAAAAGTATGTTTATTCTTCAAAAGAATTATTTGCTTATGCTGATAAAACCGGTTTTGAAATCAAGAACCTTGTTTTTGATGTAACTTTAGCATCATATTTGTTAAATCCAAATTCAAGTTCATATGACATTGATAAGTTAAACGGTGAATATGAAGTTGAAATTTATGATGGTGAAGATGAATTCCTATGTAATATTGCACCAATGATTGATTTGTGTAATATTCTTGAAAAGAAAATAGAACAGTGTAATCAAAAGAAGTTGCTTAATGAAATTGAAATTCCACTTTCAAATGTACTGGCCGGAATGGAGAACATAGGTTTTGCAGTTGACAAGCAAGGAATTGAAGATTTTGGCAAAATGTTGAAAGAAAATATTGAAAATCTTAAGTCAGAGATATATAATTCTGTAGGGAGAGAATTTAATATTAATTCTCCTAAGCAACTTGGTGTAGCACTTTTTGAAGATTTAGCTTTGCCTTGTAAGAAAAAGACTAAGTCAGGTTATTCTACAAGTGCTGATGTATTGGAAAGTCTAAAGAATCAGCATCCTGTAGTCAGTATGGTGCTACAGTACAGAACATTAAGTAAGCTAAATTCTACTTATTGTGAGGGACTGTTAAAGGTTATCGGTGATGACGGTAGAATTCACTCATCATTTAATCAGACAGAAACCAGAACCGGTAGAATTAGCTCAACAGAACCTAACCTACAGAACATTCCTGTAAGAACCGAACTTGGTAGAGAAATGAGAAAGTTCTTTACTGCAAGAGAAGGTTGGGTACTTGTTGATGCCGACTATAGCCAAATTGAACTTAGAGTATTAGCCGATATTTCCGGTGACAAGAATATGATTGATGCTTTTAAGAATAATCAAGATATTCACGCAATTACTGCAAGTCAGGTTTTCAATATGCCACTTGACTTTGTTACCGGTGAAATGAGAAGTAGGGCAAAGGCAGTTAACTTCGGTATTGTTTACGGTATCGGTGCTTATTCTTTGGCTAAGGATATTGGTGTAACCAATAAAGAGGCTAAGAATTATATTGAGTCCTACCTAAAGCATTACAGTGGTATTGATAAGTATATGCACGATGTTGTGGAAAAGGCAAAAGATACAGGTTATGTTGAAACTGTATTTGGCAGAAGAAGATATTTGCCTGAACTTTCTGCAAGTAACGGAATGACAAGAGCTTTTGGCGAAAGAGTAGCAAGAAATGCTCCAATCCAAGGTACAGCAGCAGATATTATCAAAATTGCAATGATTAAGGTTGATAAGCGTTTAACGGAAGAAAACCTTGAGGCAAGACTTGTACTACAAGTACATGATGAACTGATTGTTGAGTGTCCAAGTCATGAGTCAATGAGAGTTGCAATGATTCTTCAAGAAGAAATGGAAAAGGCAGTGTCACTTTCTGTGCCACTTGTTGCTGACTCAGCAGTAGGCAAGACTTGGTATGATGCCAAAGGTTAATGATATAGTTATTAAATAGTTTAGATATTATAGAGAATAGAGAAAAGTTTTTAAGCAGGAGGATATTTTATGAACTGCGTTAAATGTGGTAAGAAAATAAACGGTAGTGAAATGTTTTGTAAAGTGTGTGGCACTAACAACAAGGTTACTACCGATATAGTTAATAGTGCCATTGATGGTAACAAGGAGTCTTTATCATTCCTTTATAAACTAACATATAAGGATATGTACAAGACAGTTAAGTTTGCAGGTTGTCCTAAGGATAGCATTAATGAAGTAATGAAAGACAGCTATGTTCTAGGCTTTAGCAACCTATCAGGACTTAGCCATCCCGATAGATTTTCTTCTTGGATTGACAAGATTGCAATTTACCGTACAATCAACCAGCTAAAGGATACTGTTGTAGATTCTTTCCCTGTATCAGACGGTGAAGATGAAGAAGTTGAGTTTATTCCTGAAATGCTCAAGGAATTACCTAACAAACTTGTTGGTGAGAAAAAGGCTAAGGAATATATCGACAAAATCCTAGGTGCTTTATCTGTTGAACAGAGAATGACAATTGTTATTTTCTACTACAACAAGCTAAGTATTAAGGAAATTTCTCATGGTACAGGCTGTTCAGAAAACACAGTTAAGGATAGACTTAACACAGGTAAGATGGCAGTTGAAAAGCAAGTAGAAGCATTACAGAAAAAGGGTACAAATACTTATGGTCTTGCACCTATTTCTTACTTACTACTTTTATTTGAAAGTTTTAATAACATTAAGGGTGAATTTGATGATAAGTCACTTCTTAATTCTATATTAGAAAATAGCACTGCTACAGAAGAAGATAATGTACCGGTTGTTAACTCTAAGAAAGAAGAACCAAAGGATGAACCTAAGGAAGAACCAAAGGAAAATTCCGATGAAGCAGTAGCACCTATTAATGTAAAGGACATTAGTTCTTTAGCACCTGTAGATGTTGATGATGAACCTACCGAAGAAGAAAATAAAGAAGATACAGATACTAAAGAAAACATTGAAGATGTAAAGGTAGAAGAATTATCCGATAAGGAAGATAATTCTACTGAAGAAAATAAATCTGAAAATGTAGAGGCAACTAAGGTTATTCCTACAGAAGAAATTAAGGAATCAACACTTACTCTTGATGTACCACTTGATACTTATGAACTTGGTGCTAGTACTGATAGTGATAATCTTGATGTTGAAAGCAATTATGATGTACCATCTCATGCTATGGATATTGATGATGATGACTTTGAAAGGAAAGGCAAAAGCCTTGGTTTCAAAATCGGTATCGGTGTTGTAGTATTTATTGTTGTTATTGCTTTAACAGTAGCAGGTTACTTGTTCTATGATTACAATTATAGCGATGACCCAATTATTAAGCCTGAAACAACTACTCAGAGTACCACAGTTAATACATCTACAACTACTCCAACTTCAACAGTACCAACAACAGTTGACCCTGATAAGGCAAAGCTAACTAATGCTGAAACAGTAAAGATGATTAGCTTATTACTTCCAACTGATAGCCACCATACACCTAACTTTGTATCAGCATCAGCAAGTGACTTAATTGATATGTGTATCAATTCAGCTACTAACTCAGCAAATGATGAAAACGCAAAGAGCCTTGTGGGTGACTTTAAGAAAGACAGCAACGGTTTCTATATTAAGAAAGATGATGTTGTTACAGCAGTAAAGAGTGTATTTGGTAAAGATGTAAGCAGTAGTAAATATGATGGTGCTTACAAGCTAAAGAATAATAAGTTCTACACTGATAATCCGGCATCAGGTGATGCTTATAACCATAGTTATAAGATTGAAAAGATTATCACAGATGACGGTAATGCACTAAATGTTTACTATACTTATTATGACAATACTGCAAAGAAACTAAGATACAATCATGCCGGTGTTGTAAGAAATAATGGTGATACTGATTATCCATTCACTCTATATGGTAGTGAAGAACTAACAAAAAGTGAATATAAGGATGCAATCGGTAAGTAAAAATATTGCAAAGAAATAGGGTGGACAAATTGTCCACCCTTTTACTTTATAAATTTTAAACCATTAGATAAAGTGTGTGAAAATTCTTTCTTCATACTTTGGAAGTCCAAATTCCTTTTTGCCAAGTTCAATACTTTTCATAAGAAATGTCATATTCTGAGCAAGAACCCTCATAGTCTGTTTACCCTCATGGTCAAGGTCTGCTTGACCTTTTTCTCTGCCATGAATACTGTTCCAGTATTGACTTGGTGCAACAGGCATATTTGAAATTGTAAAGTACTTGTTCAGTTCATCAAATGTAGCTGAACAACCACCTCGTCTAGCACATACAACACTGGCACCGACTTTCATACTTTTATCAAAGTGAGTGCTATAGAATAGTCTGTCTAAAAATGCAATTAGTGTTGCATTAGCTGATGCATAATAAACAGGACTTGCAATAACAAGACCGTCTGCCTTTTCAAACATAGGTGCAATTTTGTTTACTTCATCATCAAAGATACACTTGCCTTTTTCATAACAATAACCACAAGCAGTACAACCTCTAATATCCATATTGCCAATTTGCACTGTGTTAACTTCAATATGGTTTTTCTTAAAAACAGTTTCCATTTCATTAAGTGCAATAGAGGTGTTGCCGTTAACTCTGGGACTGCCATTAATCATTAAAACTTGCATACTATTCTCCTTGAATGAAAATTAGTCTATATAATAAACATAATCATCTTTTCTCTTAGTAGGTGTAGGCTCATCACAATCTGCATAACCTAATACACAATGACCGATACCCTCATAGTCACCATTGATGCCAAGTGACTTTAACAGTTCTTTGCCTTCTTTGCTTTCAAATTCTTCCTTTGCTCTGTGAATCCAACAAGAACCAATACCTAAGTCATATGCAGCTAACATAAGGTTCTCCATAACCAAAGTACCATCATAGATATAAGTAGGTTTTTCCTTATTAGCAAGTACAATTAAGCATACAGGTGCATTGTAGAATGGGTCAAAGTTTTCATCCTTACCCATAATAATGCTATTCATTTTGGATAGCTTATCTCTAACTTCCTTGTTAGTAACTGCAATAATAATAGGGGACTGAGCATTTCTGCCGGTAGGTGCATATGTTCCGGCTTCAATAATTTTATCCAAAATATCCTTTGGAATCATATCTGACTTAAACTTTCTGATACTTCTTCTTGATTTTATAGCTTGTAATGTTTCCATTATAAATACCTCCTTAGTTTCTATTATTATTTTATCATTTTACATTACTAGTTACAAGGTGCTTATATGTGCTTTTCACACAATCTTCAGGTTTAAAATAAAAAATTTTGTAAAAAACTAGTGACAAATGCAAAATAAAGGTGTACAATATAGACAATAAATATTTTGATACGATGTATTTTTTATAAGGAGTGTTTAATATGGCAAATAGATTTGTCTTAAATGAAACAAGTTATCACGGTAAGGGTGCAATTCAAGAGATTGCTACAGAAGTAAAGGGCAGAGGCTTTAAGAAGTGCTTTGTTTGTTCTGACCCTGACCTTATTAAGTTTAATGTAACTAAGAAAGTTACTGATGTTTTGGATGCAAATTCAATCGACTATGAAATTTATTCCAAGATTAAGGCTAACCCAACTGTTGAAAATGTAAAGACAGGTGTTGAAACATTCAAGGCTTCAGGTGCTGATTGTATTATCGCTATTGGTGGTGGTTCATCAATGGATACTGCAAAGGCTATCGGTATTATTATCAAGAACCCTGAATTTGCCGATGTTGTTTCTCTAGAGGGTGTAGCCCCAACAAAGAACAAGTGTGTTCCTATTATTGCAGTTCCTACAACTGCCGGTACTGCTGCCGAAGTAACTATTAACTATGTTATTACAGATACTGAGAAGAACAGAAAAATGGTTTGTGTTGATGTACACGACATTCCTGTTGTAGCAGTTGTTGACCCTGATATGATGAGTTCAATGCCTAAGGGACTAACTGCTGCTACCGGTATGGATGCTCTAACTCATGCAATTGAAGGTTATATTACTGCCGGTGCTTGGGAACTTAGTGATATGTTCCACCTAAAGGCAATTGAAATTATCTCCAAGAACCTTCGTGGTGCAGTAGAAAATACACCTGAGGGCAGAGAAGGTATGGCTCTTGGTCAGTACATTGCCGGTATGGGTTTCTCAAATGTTGGTCTTGGTATTGTACACTCAATGGCTCACCCACTAGGTGCAGTTTATGATACACCTCATGGTGTAGCTAATGCTATTATTCTACCAACAGTTATGGAATATAACGCACCTGCTACAGGTGAAAAGTATAGAAATATTGCAAAAGCAATGGGTGTTACAGGTGTTGACGATATGTCACTTGAAGAAGCAAGAAAGGCAGCAGTTGATGCAGTAAAACAGCTTTCTCAAGATGTTGGTATCCCTGAAAATCTAAAGGATATTGTAAAGCCTGAGGATGTTGACTTCTTAGCACAAAGTGCTTATGATGATGCTTGTCGTCCGGGTAATCCAAGAGAAACTTCTGTTGAAGAAATTAAGGAACTTTATTTATCCCTAATCTAATTATATTCCTCCAAAGAATTAAAATGAATAAATGTTAAAAAAGATAATTTTATATTTCTTTTGTTCCTACCTCTTATAGAAAAGGCCTCTAACTTTTTTAGTTAGAGGCTTTTTCATATATAGCTTATTAAATTATGTGTAAAATCAGAACCACTTTTTCTTTTTAAAGAAAATTATACTGCCCACCACAATAACAATGCATAGTGCAATTACAATAGGATAACTGTATTGGTAGTGAAATTCAGGCATTTGCAAGTTCATACCGTACCAACCGGCAATTAAAGTCAAAGGTGAAACAATAACAGTGATGATTGTTAAAATTTTCATAGTTTTGTTAAGTTCAAGGTCAACCTGAGATTGATATGTACTCCAAACTTCTGATGCATAACTAAGCAGGTTATTTGTCTTAGAATATAGTCTGTCCAGCTTACTGTCAATTAGTGAAAACTTTTTTAATGTTGATTTGCTATAAAAACCATTTCTGTTTTCTGAAAGGTCAGCTACTAGGTTAAGCAGTAATTCATAGTACATTTCAATTTTCATAAGGTGCTTTTTGATAATAAGCATTTTCTTTGCCATATGCTCATCAATATTATTGTCAAAAATTTCAGACTCAAACTGTCTAAGTTCTGCACCAATATCCTCAAGGTGAATTAAGTCACCACGAATAATTCTCATCATAAAGTGAAACAGTACTGTATTAATATTGAAACCGTTAGGAAAGGACTTCATTTCATCCATAACAGAAATAACATAGTTGTAGTCAGTTGAATAAAAGTCAAGGTGACCGTTAGTAATAATTATATATACGGGATTGATTTCATCTTGCAAATTTTCAATGTGAATGTGGTTAATGCATATAAGGTCAAAGCCATCATAGCTTTCAAACCTACTGTATGTTCTTGATGCAATATAGTCGTCAGATAGTTGCTCACTATGGGCAACAAATGGATTCACACCTTCTTTAAGTTTTGAAACTGTAATCAAACTTTCTTCCTTATGCTCGGTTCTTATAACTTTTCCATCTAATATTGTGTAGTACATTTTCAATCACCACCTTATCCATTATATGTTTTTTCAACATTATTTTCAAGGTGGTTTACTTTATTTCACTTTTATTTAATGACGAAAAAAACTGCATCCTACTGTTAAGTAGAATGCAGTTAATTATTGATTTAGATTATTACAATACTTCTCTAATAAATTATTAACTAATCATCAATAATATAACTATTAGGGTCGCACTCATGATATACTAATTTGTTACCAAACATATACATATCAATATAATAATCTTTATTTGTAGTCTTAAAGAATACAGATGGTTTGCTACCTCTGGTTTTTACATTAACAATGTAGTATGAACCATCAAGGGAGATATTAAAATATACCTTGTTATTATAGAATAAAGCATCATTAATCCAATAGCGTTTCTTTCCTGTATAGGATGTGTTGGTTGCTTTATATATATCACTTATAGCACAAAGTTTATATTCTTTGTCAGTACCTGTACGCTTATAAAATACTTCTTCTTTTTTGCTATTTAGCTTACTATAAATAACACTACTACCGTTATTAGAGTTATAGTACTTATAAACATTCTTTGTAACAATTCTTCTTACATCCTTTTTGTCAAGGCTCTTAAGATTGTTGTTCTTGTTTATATAGTACATATAGTTCTTTGTAACATAAATCTCTTTTGCAGTAAATGTTGTCTTTTTACCATTAGCAAGGTTATAGGCTTTGTTTTGATAATAAATTTTACCGTTAAATACATTAATGTTTGTTAGATTATCGCTATACACTTTAAAAAGTGTAGTAAGCTTATTGTTTCTGAATAATTTAACAGTATAGCAAAATTTATTAACTTTTTTGTTGTATGTTTTTTCATAGAAAATAGCACCGGAACCATAGCCACCTAATAATAGAACATTACTGATTTTGCTTTCCTTTACTTTATAAAGAACCTTTTTGTTTTTTCCGTTAAGGTCAACTGTTTTGATTTGATATAGATAGTCATTAAAAATTTCTTTCTTTATACAGTAATATACCTTATCTCCTCTAACATAATATCCAAAAATACCTTCATATCCATATGGGGTATCATACTTATCAAGAGTAATATATTTATTTCCACTATTCTTGTAATAAGCAAATGGTCCCCAAAAATCAGTAGTTATTGTACCTTTGCTGAAATTTAATATATCATCATATGTTGCAACATAAGTATTAGGAACTGTTTTAGCCTTTTTAGCAGAAACAGAAGTAGGAATAATCATAACAGATATTGCCATAATTACGGATAATAAAATAGATAGTAATTTTTTCATAGTTAAACCTCCTTTATAATCAAATGTAACATTCCACAATAATTATCCAGCCATCGGACTACCTTTTAAACCTTTCAAAATAAATACTGTCAATAAATCACGAACATTGACAGTCTAATTACCTTTCTATATATAACACTATTTAACTTAGCAAAAGGTTACATAATTTTGTAATTTTTTATAAGTATTTTTTCTTAGAATGTATAATTAAGTAAAAGTAAATGGTCTGTATTTCTACAGACCATTTTGCTATAATACTATTCATTTAATCGTCAATAATATCTGTATCAAATGGATCGTATAGATTATATTTGAAAGTATTATTGAAAATATATGTATTAATTTCGTATGAATAAGGTGCTTTATAATAAATCTTAGGAGTTCCACCTTTTATGCCCACAGTAACAATATGACTATATTTAACATTATAATCAGGAAGAACTAGAACTCCGTATGTTTTATCAGCTTTTCCTTCGCTCGTTGTGAAATAAACTTTGTTTTTGTGTAATATAGCTGTGCCTACTACAAACATATTCTTATCAGATTTTCCTACAAGATTTTTAATATCATTTTCAGAACAAAGTCTGATTTCTTTGTTTGTACCTGTTTTTTGATAAAAAACTTCTTTTTTATCTCGGTTTAGTTTACTGTAAATGACAGTTTTGTTGTTGTCAGAGCAATAATAATATCTAACATTCTTTGCAACAATTCTTCTTACACCATTTTTGTCTAAACTCTTAAGGTTATTGTTCTTGTTAATGTAATACATATAATTTTTTGTAACATAGATTTCTTTAGCAACATAACTTGTTGATTTACCTTTTGCTAAATCATAAGCTTTATTATTGTAGAAAATCTTACCACCAAAAATATTTATACTTGAGAAAGAAATAGGTGTGTAGAATTTGATAAGTGTATTTACCTTTTTGTATCTAAACATTTTAATAGTGTTAAGAACTTTGTTTTTCTTTTTGTCGTATTTTTTTTCATAAAAAACAATACCGGAGCCATATCCACCGATAATATCAAAATAATCTTCTACTGATGATACAGAACAAACAGTTTTTTTATTTTTACCATTTAGGTCAACTGTTTTAAATTGATATAGTGTATCTTTTTTTCTTTCTTTCATAAAGCAATAATAAACTTTACTGCCTCTTACATAGTAACCATAAATATTTCTATCGTTACCCTCATCATTTCTTTTACATTTGTCAAGAATTATAGTTTTTCCATTAATTTTAGTTAAGCGTAATACAGTCTGAGATGAATCAGAATATGTATATACAGTACCCTTATTTGGAACATATATTCCTTTAATACTAGGATTATCACACCAGTCTGCAACATATGTATTAGGAACTGTTTTAGCCTTTTTAGCAGAAACAGAAGTAGGAATAATCATAACAGACATTGCCATAATTACGGATAATAAAATAGATAATAATTTTTTCATAGTTAAACCTCCTTTATAATCGAATGTAACATTCCACAATAATTATCTAGCCATCGGACTACCTTTTAAACCTTTCCAATTAATACTGTCAAAAATTTTCCATACATTGACAGTCTAATTACCTTTCTATATATAACACTTTTCAACTTAACAAAAGGTTACATAATTTCGAAGAAATTTTTAAATTATGAAACTTTTTCTTCTATGTCTTGTTTGCTTAGAGAATAAATATACTGTGTTGTACTTTTCTCTGGATTATTTGCATTTGCCTCATCGCTAGGTATTTTAGCAGGAACTAATACAAAATATAAATAATCGGCTGTGTTTTGTATTCCCTCAATTTCCATATAGTAATTTGATAAGGTAGTATTATTTGTTACAGTGCTACTTGTATAAGTATTAGTGATTCTTATACATAAAGAATATGAATATCCGTTACTACTCTTAACCATTTTTGCGATTTTAGGAATATAATTAATATAAAATGGGTTTAGTTTCTTTAAATCGTTTTTATCATATTTTACATCAGATGTACCATTACCTGAAGCCATATATATGGAATAGGCATTTGTAAAGTCAATACCTTGGCAAGAACCATTTGGTAATATTCTTTTACCTTTCTTTTGAATACATGAGAATTTACAAGCATTCTTAATATTTGAATTATTATAACAACTAATGTAATTTGGTGTTTTACCCTTAACCTTATCAAGTAAGTTGTTTATTACATCAAAATCATAATAGCTATATTGTATATGACCATTAATACTGCGTACTGCTAGTATAAGGTACTTTTTATTACTTGAAAGAGATGCGTCCATTCGTTGAACAACAGTTTCTATATTGTACCCTGATGCTAGACTATTTTCAGATATAATATCAAAAGGTTTTCCGGAAGTATTAGCACAATCAAGTCTTACCATTCTGTTTATTTGTGTATAATTAGAAATTGTTGTTCCGGCTTTATACTGAATTCGACCTACTTGAATTGTTAAACCTTTTCCATAAGGTTTATCGTTAAGATTACCTTTACATCCGATTAATATATATGTTTTATTATTATGGGAATAAAACTCTAATGTTTGATTATGTCCAAAATTGACTAATTTCATTTCATCTTTATAGGTTGCAGTAGTATTATTCAAAGTGCATCTTGAAAGATATGTTATACCATTACTATTTGACTGAGATACGAAAATGTATCCACTACCAACATAACTTCTTTGTATATTTAATCTATGCTTAAGTCCAGTTACTTTATACGCTTTAGTTGCTTTCATATAAATAATTTTGCTAGGTTTTACTTCTTCAACATCAGTTTGTGCTTTTACCACGAAAGTCTTTTTACCGGTTATTTCAGTATTATCATTGGCAAAAGTGGTATATGAATCTGATTTACTATCCTCATATTCAAATTCTTCACTATCTAAATCGGTTTCAATAACAGACCCATCTTTATCATAATTGCTAGAATCATAATCAATATTATCATACGGATTATTAGTATTCTGTACATCATCTGCTAATACATAATTAATACTAGAAAATCCAATTAGTAAAGCCATAATAGATAATAAACCTAAACTTAAAATGTTTTTGATCTTATTTATAATTACCTCCAAATCTGCATAATTAGGGATGAATGTTTTTAAATGTAACTTACTTATTCATTGGTAAACCTCCTGTAAAAATAATGAAATTTTATTGTTTACTTTAAGTTAATTATAGCACATAATATATAAAAAACAAACAATATTTGCTAATATTATAGTAAAAGGTCACATGTAATATTTGTGCAATTTGTACATATAAATTGCAAATACTTTACAAATTAATCTGATAATACATAAAATAAGGAGCAGTATGAACTGCTCCTTATTGTTTTCAAGTTAATTTATTTTGATTTTATAATAATAGGACGAAAGCTTGTATCTTACTTAGAAGTAAATCTTATTGTTATTAATTCTAATCATCACTATCATATCCGTCATTTTCTGTTCCATATCCTTGATATTCAAGTTTATTGTTGAATGTCCACATAGATATATAAGCAGTAAATTCTTCCTTTTCATAAATTATAGGTTTTCCATTCTTTAAATTAACTTCAGTAATATAAGAAGTATCGTAAAGTGGATCACTGCCTAGAACAGTAAAGCTTAGATAAAATTTTCCATTGTGTAATAATGCATCTTTATAATATCTTAATACTTTTGGTGAAGTTTTATAATTAGTTGCAGTTTTATAAATATCACCCCAAGTACATAGCTTGTTTTCTTTACTCGTACCGGCTCTATGATAAAAAACTTCTTCTTTATTCTTATTCAACTTACTATATACAACATCATTACTATGGTTAGCATTATAATACTTATAAACATTCTTTGTAACAATTCTTCTTACATCTTTTTTGTCTAGGCTCTTAAGGTTGTTGTTCTTGTTTATATAGTACATATAATTTTTTGTAATATAAATTCTTTTAGCAACATAACTTGTTGATTTACCTTTTGCAAGGTCATAAGACTTATTGTTGTAAAAAACTTTACCACTAAAGATTTTAAAATCAACTTTCTTTTTGCTATTTACTTTAAATAGGGTAGTAACCTTTTTGTTTCTTATCATTTTAACAATATATGTGTAGGTCTTATTTTTCTTATTATAAATTTTTTCAGAAAAAATAACACCTGAACCATAACCACCGATTAGATAAAATGCATCACCATTAGCATATATTTTTGAATATAGAGTAGTTTTATTTTTACCGTCAAGGTCAACTTTTCTAATTTGAGACTTGTAGTTTTTCTTAGCCTTATCTCTATATCCATAATATACACTGTTACCTCTTATATAATAGGTACTAACAGAATTGCTAGTTCTATTATATTTATCTAGTGTAACTAATTTTCCGTTAGTCTTTTTTAAAACTAACTTATAGGTTTCTTTATAAACGATACCCTTATTAGGAACATTTACTCCAATCACACCGGTTTCGTCCATATCACTAGGAACATATGTGTTAGGAACTGTTTTAGCCTTTTTAGCAGAAACAGAAGTAGGAATAATGATAACAGACATTGCCATAATTACGGATAATAAAATAGATAATAATTTTTTCATAGTTAA
>OODT01000340.1_pt1 | contig 58400 bp, 44 predicted proteins | sample 1671841 | NCBI WGS metagenome assembly OODT01 (sample SAMN06348198, study PRJEB24527) | human gut metagenome | biome: human gut; feature: ankylosing spondylitis patient; material: feces | host: Homo sapiens | place: China | collected 2015-10 | reverse complement strand
ATTTTTCTGTCATATCGCCCTGATGCAGATGGATATGGTTCCGCGCCTTTGCAGGCAAACGGACATTCTTTATTATAGTCAGTTGGATGGGAATTGTAAATATATCGGATATGAAATGCGAAACAGCGGGGGAGAAGAACTTTACGCCTGTGACAAAATCATCTATATTCCAAAAAACTGAGCAAACAACCACCGTAAACGATGAATAATCCACCGTATTGCCCACTGCCCACTTGGTATCCTTCTCCTTAATGAAAAGTCTAATCCCCCAGCTATGCTGGGGAGAATGGAATAAGTGGAGACGGTGAGGACAACAAAATAAAGCCTCCTGTGATATGATGAGAATGGTGTCGCAAGCCAAACTCAAAATCAAAGGAGGCGGTCCAAATGGACAATAGAAGTTTATCACATACCCGATGGAAATGCCAGTATCACATAGTATTTATACCGAAATACAGAAAAAGAATTCTGTATTCCATTTTAAGTATGGTAGATTTCAATCTTCACAGAGAACGGATCAGGCACCAACCCTGTATGATGTTGTTCCAAAAGAAGAAATTGCTGAATTTGAAGAGCTTATGCGCAAAACCATAGCTGACATTGTATCAGAAGCCAGTAGCGTTGCCTGTTGGGTGTATGTGCAGAAATATGTGAAACAGAAAACTCTTGATGAAATGCTGCAAGAATTGCCAGGAACAGGCCAGTTTATCATTGTCATGGATACCTGGTTCGAAAGACTGATGGCGGATCAATAGAAGTTGTGATAGAATGAAGAAAACGATTTGATGTGCAAATCGGAATTTATAAAGGAGAATATTGATGAAACTATTTTTATGTTCGCACTTTTCAAGTGTAGGAAGTCTGATAAAGGAAGAAATTGAAAATAAGAAAGTCGCATTTATTCCAACAGCTTCGCTGCGTGAAGGCTACACCGGTTATGTCGGCTCGGCTCGAAAATTATTCAAAAAGTTGGGAGCAATCGTAACTGAAATTGATATTTCAACGGAGGCTTATTCAACGATACAGTCTGTTTTTGAAGATGCAGATGTGATATATTTTACCGGCGGAAATTCTTTTTTTCTTATGGACCGGCTCCGTAAAACGGGAACTGATGGGCTGCTGAAAAAGGAATTGGCAAATGGAAAATTGATGATCGGCGAGTCGGCAGGCGCAATTATATGCGCTCCAAGCATCCAATATATCGAGCAAATGGATGAAAAGCCGGAGGACTACTCACAAGAAGATGATGCAGGGCTTGATTTGATTGATTTCTATGTTCTTCCGCATTATCTTACAGCACCATTTAAGAAAGTTACCGAGAAAATAATGACTGAGTTTTCGGATTTGAATCTATGCCCAATTAACAACCGTCAGGGAATTGTAATTGATGGTGAAGATTCAAAGGTTATTTGCAAAGACTAATTTGAAAATTCCAGTTTGTCAATTACAAGTGACATTGAAAGAGTCAGCCCATTCAAGGTGCTGGCTCTTTCAAAAATTCCATTCTAATAAATTGCATGATAACTTAGAGTAAAAATGAATACCCATTAGCCGGAAATGAATAGAAAATGAATAAAAGTGTGGTGTTTCGTATAATTATGAGTTAGTATGCATCAGACACACTTTTGTAAAAAGGGAGTTTTTTTATTTAACGTTACAGTACACGGGCACTCCATGCCCGCGCACTGTAACAGGATTTTGCCGATGCTTCGCATTCCGAATCGGCAAAATCCACTACCACCACTGTATTGTACGGAATTTTCAGTTCAGAAAATTCCTACCCGTGTACAGTAACGTTTCCAGGATATATCAAGCGAGGTTTTTCTATCATTCTATTGACTTTCTGTAGAAGCCACTCTATAATATATGGTATTGAATACTACATCACAGGGAAAAATAAATGAGAACTGTGATAGGGAATAGAGCTGGAGGAAGCAGTATGAATTATAGAATTATTGGGGATAGCTGCATGGATCTTACCGAGGAGCAGAGGAAGGACCCGCATTTTACCCTGATCCCGTTTACGCTTATGGTGGAAGACCACCAGTTTGTCGACGATAAGAATTTTAACCAGAAGGAATTCTTAAAGATCGTAAAGGAAAGCCCGGAGTGTCCGAAGACTGCATGCCCGTCTCCGGAGACATTTAAGGAAGCTTACTGCTGCGAGGAGGAGAATGTATTTGTTATTACGATCTCTTCCCACCTGAGCGGATGCTATAACAGTGCGGTTCTCGCAAAGAATCTTTATGAGGAAGAGTTTGGAACCGGAAAGAAGAATATCGTGGTGATCGATTCTGAGTCTGCTTCTACCGGAGAAGTAAATCTCGCGCTTTATGTTCAGGAACTCTGTGAGCAGGATATTCCGTTTGAAGAGATCGTAAAGAAAACTCTCGAGTACCGCGACAGACAGAAGACGTATTTCGTTCTGGAAACTCTGGATACATTGAGAAAGAACGGACGACTCACCGGACTTCAGGCGTTCTTCGCGACAAAATTAAACATTAAGCCTGTTATGGGTGCGGATCACGGCGTGATCATCAAACTGGATCAGGCCCGCGGAATCCAGAAGGCACTTCAGAGAATGGTGGAGATCGTTGTGAAAGATGCAGGAACAGTGGAAGATAAGTGTCTTACGATCGCTCACTGCAATGCGCCGGAACGTGCCCAGTATGTAAAAGAAAAATTTGAACAGACCGCAAAGTTCAAAAAGATCATTGTGACCGAGACAGCCGGACTTGCTACCGTTTATGCAGGGGACGGCGGAATCATTGTGGCAGTGTAACTGTTCAGTAGGTCTGCGCACTTGCTGCGCTGACCGTAAGAAAACATAGGCTGGAAGGCAAAAATCCCATCAGCGAAGCTGATCTGGAATGGATTTTTGCACGTAACTATGAAGGTACTGAATAGTTACGAAATAAGCATAAAATAAGAGATTGCCGAATAGATAACGAGGGATGTTTATGAGAAACGACAGAATTCGAATTGTAATAGCAGACGACGAACAGAACATCTGCGAGATGTTGAAACGTCTGATCCGTTTTGACGATCTTGGGCTCGAATTGATCGGTATGGTCTCCAATGGAGAAGATCTGAGAAACGTGATCGTAAAAGAAAAGCCGGATATTGTGATCACAGATATCCATATGCCGGTCATGGATGGTCTGGAGGTTATCCGATGGTGTAATGAGAACGGATGCAAAACGAATTTTATCGTGCTCAGTGGATATCATCAGTTTGAATACGCTTATAATGCGTTGAAATACAAAGTCAATGACTATCTTCTAAAGCCTCTCAACGAGGACGAATTAAACGAGACTCTGGAGAGGATTGCAAAGGGAATCCGCGAAGGGGAACAGAAAAAAGATAATTCTGCTTATATCCAGTCACTCCATGAGCATTTTATGAAGACTGTGTCTTACTACAGGAACGGACAAAAGCCGGTTTACGACAATGTCGATATGGTAAATCAGGAATTTATGCTGAAAGCAGAGCCAGGGATTTTTAGATTTCTGTTTATCTGTGTGGACGACCTTCGAAAAGACAAGCAGGGAAATGAACAGTTGAATTCCGTCATAGAGAAATTAAAAGATCTTGCAGAGAAAAAACTGTCTCATTGTTGTTTTGAATATGTATGCCGTGCAAGGACCAGATCCATGAAGATCTTCCTGAACTATCCGTCTGATCAGGAAGATGAGGTAGAGAGCGAGTTGAAAAGATTGTACGAAGAAGCACAGGGGCTGGCGGACTTATTTAACGGCATGAACATTACAGTCTGCATTGGAGATTCTATGAATGACCCGAAAGAGATTCCGGCGGCAGCTCGCAGCGCATGGTATACGATGTTCTGTCGGTTCGGAATTGGGACAAATCGCCTGATCTGGTATGGGCAGTTAAGGAGAGCAGATATATCTGCCCAGAAAAAAGAATGGGAAACGCAGATCCGGCATGCCTGGGATGTTCTCGATGAGGAAATGTTTGCGAATACGATCTATGATATCTTCTCTGTGCCGAGAGCGGTAGAGACAACAAAGGATTTTGCGGAATTTGTTCACGAGATCGGTGCAATTGCAGAAGAGGGGAAAGAAAGCTTTTTCCAGAAAACAGGTCTGGAAGCACCGGAAGACAGAGAAGTATCACCGAATTCCCGGTTGGATGACTCGGATTCTATGGAAGAATACAGAGACAGCCTGATTTCACTCTACGGCGCACAAATCAGGGAATGTTCAGAAATGGCGGATAAGAAAAACCTGAAACCGATCCGACTGGCTTGCAGTTATGTGGAGTCCCACTATAACGAACCTATAAAACTTGAGGACGTCGCGAAAGTTGTAAATTTAAATCCAATCTATTTTTCAACACTGTTCGCGCGCAAGACCGGCCAGAATTTCACAGAATACGTTACGTTGTTCAAGCTGAAAAAGGCTTGTGAGCTTCTTGCGGACAGTGATATGAATATCAATGAAATTGCGGATTCTCTCGGATTTACGGATGCACGTTATTTCAGCAAACTGTTCCGAAAGAAAATGGGATTGAAACCGACGGAGTATCGAAGAATTTATGGGTGATGCATATGGATAAGATCATGATCCTCACAACATCGAAATTTGAACGTCTTGTAAAGAATCGTGTGGCTCAGGAAATGATGGTACAGAATGTGAGTCTGGAAAAAGATCTGGCACAGAAGCAGGCTGATATCACATACCTCCAGAACCAGATCAACCCCCATTTCCTGTATAACACGCTGGAATGTATCCGCGGACAGGCGTTAAATGAGGGAATGGATGATCTGGCGGACACGGTAAAGGCGCTTGCACTCTTTTTCCGTTATAATATCAGTGTAAAGGGAACGGTGGTTTCTTTCGAGGAAGAGCTGAAGAATCTGGAAAATTATATTTCAATCCAACAGTATCGGTTCAAGAACAAATTTACCATGCACGTGGATATCGAGCCGGAAGAAAAAAAGCAGATTCTGGCCTGCCGGCTTCCGAAATTGTGTCTTCAGCCGCTGGTAGAAAATGCGATCCTGCACGCGTTCAACGAGATCACGACAGGTGGGAGAGTGACATTGAAGGCGTTCTGCACCGACGGAAATTTAAGCATTGTGGTGGCGGATAATGGATCCGGAATGTCACCGGAACAGTTAAAAAAGCTGGACGCATCAATCCACGCGGAACATGTGGAAGAGGGAAAGGAACACGGAATCGGTCTCCACAATGTCAACAGAAGAATCCAACTGCTGTTTGGAAAGGAATATGGCCTTTCTGTAAAAAGTTTCTCTGGCATCGGAACCTTTGTCGAGGTATTTCTTCCGATGAGAACGGAGCCGTTTGATGAAGAATGAACTGATCCGTCTGCGATCGATTTATGAAGAGAAGAATAATTCTGCGCTCCGGGGGCTGGATTTTAAAATCTACAAAGGCGAGGTGGTGGGAGTCGTCGGAAGATTCCATTCCGGAAAAACACTGCTTTTGGAAATCCTTGAGGGAAATTGTGTCCCGGATCAGGGTATCAGATTTATTCGCGGAACGATGTGTGGCTGGGAGAAAATACCGGACAATATTGAAGTGCGCAATTTAAAGAAAAACTTTGGCCTCATTGGACAGATGACGGTGTGGGAGAACATCGCTACGTTCCGGGCAAAGGGAAAACAGAGCCATTTTCTGGTTCCCAACAGGATGCGCTCTTTTATAAGAGAACAGCTGGAACTCTATGGAGTGGATGTATCCCTTGGAATCTCAGTGGACCGGTTGAGCGCGGTCCAAAAATTCGCAGTAGCGCTCATCAAGGCGAAATTGGAAGGCGCGGATCTTATTATGGCGGAAACATCAGAATTGGAGTATTCCATGTCCGGTTTTGAGCTGATGCACAGAATTCTGGGAACGGCAAAGGCACAGGGGACATCGGTCCTTTTTTCCGGGATCGATGCCGGATGGCTTGGAACATTGATGGACAGGATCTGCCTGATCAATGACGGACAGATTTTGTGGGAAGAGGAAATCTGGGGAAAAGGAATTCCATCCCGTGCAGTTTCTGAGGCTGGAAAGATGCCGATTACGAAAAAAAAGTCAAAAAAATGGGATGAAGAGATTCACGTCATGGGACAAAAATTCAACATTTCCGGGCATCGTGGGGAATTTATAGCACTGATCGATCAGGAAGATACGCTTGGCGGACTCCTGCCGAATCAGAAGCTGATAGCAGAATTGGATGTGAAAACAGAAAAAAAGCATACAATCCATGTCCACCAGGTCGATTTCTCAAATTTCGGATACCTTGTAAAGTGGATGAGCCCGGAGGACAATCTGATCTTCGGTCTGTCAGATAAGACAAGTCAGCATGGGATCATAAAAAACCATCTGAAAAAGTACCTGTTACAGGAATTTGTGCATTGGGCCAGGGATGAAAGATATTTTGATATGACGGACTGCGAATTTCTGACAATCCGCGAAAGAATTCGAATCGCCGCGTTCCGGCTGAAGCTTGAGAAGCCGGATGTGATCCTGTTCTGGCATTATCACATGTTGGATCAGGATTCCAGACAGGTAGTTCTCTCAGTCCTTTCGGAACTTTTATATGAGGGAATCTTGCTGCTCGGAATTTTCACACCGGTAGAATGCCCGAATTCTGCTGATGGGTATATTTCGATGACCCAAAAGGGAAGATCCGGACGTATGACCTACGAGGAAGTAAAACCGCTGCTTAAGGAAGTTGAAAACAAGAGATTTTATGAAGTACCGGGGAGGGATCAGTGATGAAAGAAAAAAACATATTTTTCATCCGGATCATGCCCGGATTTCTTTTGCTTTTGATCGTTGTAATGCTCTGCATCTGCCGGAACAGGGAGAATGGGAAACCATTGGCCTGTCTGGCGATGACATCTGCAGATGACAGTTTTGTCGCGTCTGTTGCTCAGGAACTGGAAAAACAGCTGGAAACCTGCGGAAACAGGGTTCTTGTGTCCTTCAGCGATAACGACATGAACCAGCAGATTAATCAGATCGAGAACTATGTGGCGATGCATCCGGCGGTTCTTGTGATCCAGTGTACAGGAGACGGTTCTGCCTACGATAAAATTCTGGAACGGGTTCATGATGACAATATGCAGGTGGTTGTGTTCAGCTCTTCCGGAAAACTGGAACATGCGGATATCCAAATGGTCAATTCCAGTCTGGGTCGCGGAATCTGCGCTGTAAATCTGATCCGGAGTTTTCTGAAAAAAACAAATGATGCGACGACAGAAAAACCTGCAAAACTTCTCCTGCTTGGTAATGCAGCCACGGAAGCAGATATTATGACGATGGCGGGATACCAGCTGATCGGTGAGAAATATCTGAGGCATTATGATATGAAACATCTGAAATTTTATAGAGAAGATGGAAAAAAGGTGGAATATACCGATGGATACGGGATCCGGTGTGCGGTGGAAGAGCCGACAGGGGGGCTGATTCTCGATAAGAATGGTGATGCGATCCTGAATCCGTACTATGTGCCGGATATTGAGCTGATCACAGCTGAAAAGTATATGAATATCCAGACAAATCTTCAAGGCCAGCAGGCTATGGACGCATTTCTGGGAGACCGCGAGAACAGGGATATTCGAATTGTTGTTGCGGCGAGCGGCGAAGCAGCCGTAGGTGCAGCGAGTCGTCTGGAAGAATGCCTTTCCAGAGGTGATCTGTCCTACTCGGCGGACAAGATTGCTGTATTTGGAGTGGACAATACAGAGCAGAATCGCAGGCTGGTCTCCGAGGCGGCAAAAGGAAACGGAATATTTCGTGGTTTTGTAGGTGATTACAGTATCAGTAAGGAGTCGGATAACATCATCCGCAGTCTTCTGGTACGGAAAAAAGGTGTATATCAGTGTTACAGTTATTATTCAGGATATAATGAGATATCGGACGCGAATGGTATTGTTGTGTTTTATGATACCGGTATTTCGAACATGGATATATTTGTAAGGGAGGAAGAAAATGCGTCGTAAATGCAACAGTACACAGGTCATATTATTGATTCTTGTCGCAGTTTTTACGGTCTTGAATCCAAACTTCCTTTCTCCGTTTAATCTCTATAATTTTTTGATGCAGAATGAGTACCGTATCGTGATGATCACAGGTCTTGCGATTATCATGCTGGGTGGAGAGATCGATCTGTCTCTGGGGTACCAGATATCGCTGGTGGGAATTCTGATTGGAAAACTACTGACGGCAGATGTTCCGGTTCCGATTTGTATTCTCATAGGACTGGCGGCGGGATGCTGTTGTGGACTTTTAAATGGATTTCTGATAGCGGGGCTTAATCTGTCCTCTGTTATTGTGACGCTCATCACCCAGAAACTGTTTCAGGGAATTTCGTACCTGCTTTCAAAGGGAATGACATATTCAGATTTCCCGGAGCCAATCATGAGTATTTCCGGAATGAAGGGTTCAACAATGCCTGCAGGGCACATCATCATGATCCTCAGTATTCTTTTTCTGGAGGGAATGTTCTGCTTTACGATACTTGGAAAAAATATCCTTTCCATGGGATATGACGAACAGGTCCTGCGCCAGAATGGAATTCCTGTGGGGAAATATAAACTGAGTGCCTACATTCTGGGAAGTTTCTTTTTTGCAGTGGCGGCGCTGTTGCTGATTTCGAGGCAGGGACTGGCAGTGTCAAACATGGGCAATGGTCTGGAGGTTGACGGCATGTTTGCTGTGTGCATTGCCGGAGGCGCCAGCCTGATCCTGAAAAACAGTGAAGTGAAGCGGAGAGTCCCCGTCAGCAATTTTTATCTTGGAATATTGGTGATTGCAGTGATTGAGAATGGAATGCAGCTTTCAGGAAGTATCCAATATTATCAGTATGTGATCACGAGTGTGGTTGTCCTGTACTCGGTAATACCGACACTGCCTGCGTTTTTACCTAAAAATCAGGAGAAGAAGCAGAAAAATTAAAAAATCAGTCAAAAACAAAAGCGTGATCCCCTGCGAAGTGTAAAAATAATGCACAAGCCGCAGGGGATTTTTACATAAAAAATAAAAATATTACACAAAAACAATAAAACAGCACATTTCAAAAATAAAAAATCCCGTCTAAAATAGAGACAACTAAAAAAGCCGGAGGGCAAAAAAAAGATCAGGAGGATTCACTTATGAAAAAAACTTTAGCGGCGTTATTGGCAGCGTCCATGGCACTTAGTTTATGTGCATGCGGCGGCGGAAGCAAACCAGCTGAGACAACAGCGGCAGCGGCAGAATCTGGAGCGACAGAGGCAGCAGGAGCAGCAGAGAGTGCTGGCGGACGTGCAAAAACAGTTACTCTCGGCATGAACACACAGATCTCTACTCTGGATCCGTTCAATGGTGCGTCCACAGGTACAATTTATTTGACAGAAGCACTTCACGACGCATTATACAGCATCCCGGCGCTGGGTGAAGAACTGGAAAATGAGATCGGTAAGAGTTATGAAGTCAGCGATGATGGAAAAACTTTAACCGTGGAAATTTACGATTATGTTCATGATCAGGCCGGAAATAAGATCGATGCAGAGGATGTCGCATGGTCTTATAATACATATCTGGCAACAGGAAATGCGACACAGTTTGCAAAATATCTGGATTCTGCAGAAGCGACGGATGCAACTCATGTTGTATTTCACATGAAAGAAGATAAATGTAAAGAGACATCTGCAGTAAAATCTGTATTGAGTGGATGTGTCGTTTACGATAAGGATGCTTATAGTGCAGACAGCTACGCAACAAATCCGGTTGGCTGCGGACCGTATAAAGTAACAGAATTTGTAACAGGTGCATCCGTTACAATTGAAAGAGATCCGAATTACTGGCAGACAGATGAAAGCCTTCTTGCATCCGCTAAGAAACAGAATGTTGAAAAATGTATTTTTAAGATCATTCTTGAGGATGCACAGCTTGCACTGGCACTTGAGACAGGTGATGTAGACGCAGTCAACTATGTTTCTGCAGATAACCTCCAGTTCTTCATGGACGATAATGGAAATGCGCTTGACGGATATACAGTTCAGCCATTCAACTCCATCCTTTGCGTAAATGTAAGCTTCAACATGTTCCCGGATGCTGGATCTAAGGTCGCAAATGATAAGAATTTAAGACTTGCAATCGAGTGGGCAATCGATAAAGAAGGTATCACAAACACGATCATGGGTAAGACCGCAAGCGTATCTTACGGATTTGCAACTCCTCTTTACGGCGACTATAATCCGGAATGGGAGAAAGAAGACAATGGCTATGACATCGAGAAGGCAAAAGCATACCTCGCAGAGTCCGATTATGTAAAGAACGGTTCCCCGACTCTCGTTATCATGACTGAGTCCAACGAAGTTAAGACAAAAGCAGCTCAGATGATCCAGAACTACTGTAAAGAGATTGGTATCAACATGGAAGTTAAGACGGCTGATACAGCTCTGTTTGATAACTATAAATATGACTTCTCTGAGTGGGATCTTAAGATCGATAACAACGGAAACCGTGTATCCCTCGCAGCTCTTTACTCCAACTTCCTTTCCGCTACCCATACAAGCTACAACGGAGTTCCGACAAGCTTCAATGGTCTTCCGGAAGGTGACTTAAGCAAACTTTGTGATGTTGCAAACAATGTTGACACAAACAGCCAGGAAGCAGTTGACGCCGTATTTGATTACTACACAGAGAATGCTATCCTTTATGGTCTCTGGGGACCGATCAACTACGTAGCAGCAAAAGATGGAATCACAGGATTAAAGGTTCAGTACCTTTCCTATGCACAGCCGTGGACATTTGATTTTGCTCCTGATTATAAGGGTGTTGCCGACTAACGGATAACAACTACGCGCTGCAGGGCGGCACGCGGGCAAGCGCTCCGCGTGCCGCTTTTCTACTACTGACAGCGGGAAAGGAGAAATATGGGGAAATATATTGTAAAACGTCTTTTGATGATGATTCCGGTTATTTTGGCAGTTGCGATTCTGATCTTTACGATCATGACATTTGTTCCGGGAAATCCAGCCTCGCTGATTTTAGGCGCGGATGCCACAGAGGAACAGATTCTCATTAAAGAACATGAATTGGGGTTGGATCAGCCGTATGTGATCCGTCTTGGAAATTTCTTAAAACAGACATTTGTGGACTTTGATTTTGGGCGTTCTTACTGGACAAATACATCTGTTACAGAAGAACTGATGGCCCGCTTCCCGCGCACACTGGCGATTGCCGGTTTCGCAATGTTGTTTACCGTTATCATCGGTATTCCGTTAGGTATCTTCACTGCGATCCACGAAGGAACGTTCGCAGACCGCATCGGAGTTTTACTTTGTGTAATCGGTGTTTCGATGCCGACGTTCTGGCTGGCAATGCTGTTTGTGCTGCTGTTTGCACTGAAATTAAAACTTCTGCCGGCACAGGGAATGGATGGAGCTAAATACTTTGTTCTTCCGGTAGTTGCACAGAGTTTAGGTGGAATTTCCGGAATGGTCCGTACCGCCCGTGCGGCGATGCTGGAGGTTGTCCGTGCTGATTACGTGACAACGGCCCGTTCCAAGGGACTTTCTGAAAGAAAAGTTATCTATGAACATGCACTTCCAAATGCAATGCTTCCGATCATCTCTGTCTTAAGCGGGCAGCTTGCGAATCAGCTTGGCGGTGCTCTTGTTATCGAGCAGGTATTCTCGATTCCCGGAATCGGCTTATACCTGATCAACGCGGTAAATACCCGTGACTATCCGGTGGCGCAGTCCAGTGTTGTATTCTTATCGATTTTGTTCTCATTGATCGTACTTTTAACAGACCTCGGCTATGCGGCTGTTGATCCGATCATACGCGCACAGTTTGTACAGGGTGGAACGAAGAAGAAAAAAAGAAAGGAGGAGAATGGCTGATATGAAAAAGGAAAAACGTAAAGGCGTCAATCAATGGCAGGAAGTATTAAATATTCTGCTTCATAATCCGAATGCGATCATTGGATTTGTGATTGTGGCGGTTTTGATTATTCTGGCAATTCTTGCTCCGTGGATTTCTCCGTATAATTATCTGGAGATGAATCTGGCGATCGCAAAACAGGGCCCGAGCGCTGCGCATATTTTTGGAACAGATGACCTTGGACGCGACATCTTATCCCGTATCCTGTATGGTGGCCGCTACTCCATGTCCCTCGGATTCCTTTCTGTAGGTCTCGGAGCGATCGTAGCTATGGTGATCGGTTCTATAGCCGGTTACTTCGGTGGATGGGTAGATAACCTCTTAATGCGTATGATGGATGTGCTCTCCGCCATTCCCGGCATGCTGCTTTCCATTATCGTTGCGGCAGCTCTCGGTACTGCATATCATGATACCGTTATCGCTATGGCAATCGGAAATGTTGCGGCCCTTTCACGAATCTTAAGGGCACAGATCCTTAGCATCCGTGAAAAAGAATATGTACAGGCGGCAAAGGCATCCAACTGTTCCAACTTCCGAATCATATTTTCACACATCATTCCGAATTCAGTTATGCCAATGATCATTAACTGTACATCACGTCTTGCAGCAGCATTATTATTCTGTGCATCCTTAAGCTTCATCGGTCTTGGCGTACAGCCGCCGGAGCCAGAGTGGGGAGCAATGCTCGCGGGCGCACGCGGATATATCCGTACATATCCGTACATGTTGATATCCCCGGGAATCTTTATCGCACTTTCTGTTGTCGGATTTACACTTCTTGGCGATTCTCTCCGGGATGCGATGGATCCGAAACTTAGAAAGTAAAGGGAGGTGGAAAAATGAGTGCAGATGAAAAAAAGAAGGCGGCAGATATCGGTGAGTTTCTTGATGTGAGAAATCTCACAGTTCAGTATACATCCATGGGCAGCGTGATCCACGCAGTAAATGGCATCTCGTTCCGGTTAAATAAAGGAGAAACACTTGCTCTTGTAGGAGAGACCGGTGCCGGAAAGACATCGATTGCGAAGGCAATCTTAAGGATTCTGCCGGATGTTTCCGCAAAATCCGGCGGAGAAGTTTATTTCCAGGGAACCGATATGATGAAACTCAAGGAAAAAGAAATGCAGAAGATCCGCGGACATAAGATCTCCATGATCTTCCAGGATCCGATGACAGCCTTAAACCCGACCATGCGTATCGGAAGACAGATTTCAGAAGTTGTATCTGCTCATCGAAATATTTCCAAAGAAGAGTCGGAAATAGAAGGCAAGAGGATGCTGGAATTGGTAGGAATCCCGGCAGAACGCTACAATGAATTCCCACACCAGTTCTCTGGTGGAATGAAACAGCGAGTTGTCATTGCAATTGCATTGGCCTGCAACCCGGAACTGCTCTTAGCCGATGAGCCGACGACCGCTCTGGATGTAACGATTCAGGCACAGGTTCTTGAGCTGATCAACGATTTGAAGGAGCGCTTGAATACCTCCATGATTCTGATTACACATGATCTCGGTGTTGTAAATGAGACATGTGACAATGTGGCAGTTGTGTATGCCGGAAAGATCATTGAGTCCGGCAAAAAATATGATATCTTTAAACACCCGGCACACCCGTATACAAATGGTCTGTTCGGAGCACTTCCGAACATGAACTTAAACTCCAGCCGACTGCGCCCGATTGAGGGTCTTCTTCCGGATCCGACAAATCTCCCGGCAGGATGTGCATTTGCACCGCGTTGCCCGCATGCAACAGACAAGTGCAGACAGGGAACGATCCCGGCGGTTGAGCTGGAACCGGGTCACTTCTGCGAGTGTATCCGGTTGGATGAGATCAGAAAGGAGCGTTAGAACATGGCATTAATTGAAGTTCAGCACTTGAAAAAATATTTTGACGTTCCGAATGGAACTCTCCACGCAGTGGATGATGTCAGTTTTAAGATTGAAAAAGGTACGACGATGGGGGTTGTTGGTGAGTCCGGATGTGGAAAATCCACACTTGGAACGACCCTGATCCATCTTCAGGAGAGTACAGGGGGAAAGATCCTGTTCGAGGGCAGAGACGTGACGCATCTGGATAAAAAGGAGCTTCGCACATACCGCGAGGATGTCCAGATCATCTTTCAGGACCCATATTCATCCCTGAATCCACGGTATAATATCGCGAGAACCATTATGGAACCGCTGGAAATATCCGGACGCTTTAAATCAAAGGAAGAGATCCGCAGAGAGGCAGACCGGATCATGGATCTTGTCGGAATCGAGGAACGTCTCCGCGGATCTTATCCGCATGAACTTGATGGAGGCCGCAGACAGCGTGTGGGAATCGGCCGCGCTCTGGCTTTAAATCCGAAGTTTATTGTCTGCGATGAGCCGGTATCAGCCTTGGACGTATCGATTCAGGCCCAGGTATTAAATCTTTTAATGGATCTGCAGGAGCAGAAACAGCTTACCTACATGTTTGTTACGCATGATCTTTCTGTTGTCCGCCATATATCAGATAATATCTGCGTTATGTATCTCGGACAGCTTGTTGAGACATGTTCTTCAAAAAAGTTGTTTGAAAAACCACTTCATCCTTACACGCAGGCACTTCTCTCCGCAATTCCGTCCACGGATGTGGACCGGAAAATGCAGCGTGTCCAGTTAAAAGGAGAGCTTACGTCCCCGATCAACCCGAAACCGGGATGCCGTTTTGCGGCCAGATGTCCTTACGCGACTGCAAAATGTCAGGAACCGCAGCAGCTGCGTGAGATTGAGAGTGGACATTTTGTCCAGTGCTGTCGGATCGAGGAGATTGACTGATAGGAGGAACTGCCATGTACGAGTTGAAAGCAGGGGCCTGTGAAGCCGGAATCAATCCGCCTGAAGAATTATTTCCGTTCCGCAAATATGAAAATTCATTTTTAGAGGGATGCCTCGATGAATTAAAGGCAAAAGCAATCGTTCTTGACAATGGAGAGACCAGATTTCTGATCCTTGGAATGGATGTCGGGGAGACATTGAACGGAGAGCAGAAAGCGGAGATCACGAAAAAGTACGGATTTGACTATGAGCATATTCTTACATTCAATACACACAATCATTCCGCTCCACTCTGGGGGCATGTTCCGGCACCGCGGGGCAAAAAGCCGCAGGATCAGAGTGAACGGGAGATCGCCTATGAAAAAACAGTAATGGCTGGGATTCATAAAGCTGTTGAAGGTGCGATCGCTTCATTGCGTCCGGCCCGGTATGGATTCGGAACAGGTGAGAGCTATATCAATACAAACAGAGACCAGCTCTTTGAGGATGGTTTCTGGATGCAGGGACAGAATTATGCTGGTTTTTCAGATAAGACTTTAGCGGTCATGAAATGGGAAGATTACGACGGAAATCTGATTGCGGCATTTTTGAATTACTGTTGTCACGGAACATGCGCGTTTACAAGACGTGATGTTGACGGAAAGATTAAGACATCGCCGGAATTCATGGGATATGCCTGCAATTATGTGCAGGAGCGTTACGGTGGAACTCCTGTGATTATCTGGTCATCAGGGGCAGCGGGGGATCAGAATCCGTTGTTTTCCTCTGAGGGATTTCCGCGAACATATGAGAAGGATGGATATTCTGAGAGTATAGACACACCGGATGGGACCCAGTACATGATCCAGAAACATTGGGGATTCCAGCACGGAATCGACGCGATCCATGTGATTGAGTCGATCCGGGATATGAAAGAACGGATGAAGATAACAACATCGTCTACCATTGTAAAGCTGGAGGGCCAGAAAGCTCCTGAAGGCGCTGATATGCAGTACAATCGTCTTCTGGTGGATAATTTCCTTCGGGGATATCGCCCGGACTTGTTTGAAAACGGAAAACATCCGGAAAAGAAACTTGTGGAGATGGTGCCGGATGGAACGGTGGATCTCTATATGCAGCTTGCGATTCTTGGAGATGCCGCTTTTGTGGGGGAAGCCGCGGAGCCATACTGCCGGATCGGAGCGAAATGTAAAGAAGCGTCCCCGTTTAAGAACACGGTGGTTGTGACCCATACAGATGGAAGAAAAGCAGGATATATTCTCGACGATGCATCTGCGGACCATAAAGTATTCCAGAGTTTCGCAAAGGTGCGGCCGGGAAACAATGACGGAAAGATCATAAGAGGAATGCTGGATATGTTTGATGACGCGCTGAATAAGTAGCGTTCAACAAAAAAAGGAGGTATTTTAAGTGAAAACAAGAAAAATGCCGTGGTTTGAATTTGCACCTGATACATATGAGATCGATGAGTTTGACTGTGCTTCGATCTTCTTGTTTGTGGGAACGGAGCGAGCACTTTTACTTGACACGGGGATTGGAATCGGAGATTTGAAAGGACTTGTGGAAGAAATTACAGATAAGCCATATGATGTTGTCCTGACTCATGGACATCGGGATCATACAGGCGGTGCTGGATGGTTTGATACAGTCTATTTGAATAGAAAAGACTATGAATTATATCCGTTTCCGCCGACTGTGGAGCAGAGAAGAGATTACGCGAGGATGATCCGGACGAGAGAACACAAGTATTATCCATATAAGGAAGAAGTGGATATTGTGGAGTGGCCGAAGATTCCGGAGAGAAAACCGCTGGAAGATGGGCAGGTCTTTGATCTCGGTGGAAGAACGCTGACATTCTATGAATGCGGTGGCCACACACCGGGTGAGATGGTGGTGATTGATGACAAAAACCGTATTTTATTCTGCGGGGATGCATGCAATAATCATCTGCTGTTCAGACTTGGACCTGGAGAACCGGGATTCATCAGCACAGAGGAAGCTGGGGAGAATCTGGAACGGATCTGGAATATGAAAGACCGCTATGATATCGTGATGAATTCCCATCATGATTACCGGGCAGTCGGAGGACCGATAGCTCCGACGGTTATGCCGAACGCGATTCAGTGCTGCAAGGATCTGGTAGCAGGAACTCCGCATCTGATGCAGATCGATAATCCACTGAAGTTAGAAGGAGCGGATCCGACGATCACGGTCGCGTCCCTGGATGGAATCAGTTGGGTTGTGTTCAATCCGGAAGGAATTCACAGAGTATAAACTCGTGGATGATACATAAAAAAAGAACCGTCATCCGGCGTGTGGGAGGAAAAACACACCGGATGACGGTTCTTTTTAAATCAGCGTCTAAAATAGCGATCCAGATAAGCCTCTTCTTTCAGCCATGCGAAAACCGGTTTCTCTTCCCAATATTTCTGCACAGCTTTCAGACGTTTTACGGAATACCGCATGTAGCGTTTTTCTTTTGGCGGCCAGTTGAGGCACATATGAAAACGTTCTTTCTCGGTCATAGACTCTGGAGAAAAGTAAAGATAAAGTTCTCCAACTTTCGTTCTTTCAGCATTTTTCATGACCTTCATATTGGCGATCCCAACCTCCTGAATCTTATCCCAGGAAAGTTCATTGTAGGATTTCCATAAAAAACGATTTCGCACACCATTTTCGTCGATTTCAAGATATTTCGTAAAATGACATAAAAGAAGAAAATAGACTACGGAAAGTACGGCGTACAGAACCATTGGTATTATTTTGTGTGATTGAAATGAGACGACAAAAAGGAAAAGAAATAAAATAAAGGCAAACAGTGAAAGCAGAGCCTTCACTGGATTGATCAGATATCGCATAAAAACTCCTTTCCGCATCACTGCTGTTTTTCGCTGACAAATTCAGTCAAGGAAGTGCTTAGGGCAGCAGTTACTTTTTCCGATTCGTAGTTAAAAAGGATAATACCATTTTTAGTCCGGATCTCGATTGCAGATGGAATCGACGGGACAGCACAGAGAGCATATGTACCATATACGTCATTATGAAAAGTTCCGTAATACAGACGGCGGTTTTGTACGCCGGAAACTTTTGTGCCGCTGTTGTAGTTGTCGATAAGCGTGATTGATTGGATTTCCCTGTAGTCAATGGAAAAAGGTTCGGTTCCTGACGGACCGGTGATGACAATCCGGGTGTCATTGAAATCGATCCCGACGGATGCTGCATTCTGCATACGGATGGCGGCTACAAATACCATGATCAAGATCAAGGCACCGGTGATATAACGGGAATATTTTTTGTTCACGAAATCCCTCACTTCTCTTGTGTGATGACATCATTATCAGTCAAAATGCACAAAAAAACAAGGTGACAAATTAAAGACTATGTGAAAAATATTTGCGATTTTGCTGAATGAAGATGAAAATAGTCCCATGTTTTCAATAACCTGAGGAATCTGCCAGATTCATTTTAACAAAGAGAACAATGACAGATGCCGCAGCGAGAAGACATGGGACGTATTTTCAGAATATTTGAGGTGAAGGATTATTCCGGATAAACAAGCTGTTCGTCGCGGATGTCTTCAAGCACCTCATCATAGAACTTTCCGGCGAGATATTTTGCCATCGGGAGGTTCATATCGAGGTAGTTTCCGCAGTCGCGGGCAGCGGCACCTGGAACTTCGCCCTCGTAGTCACGGATGAAGAGGAACATCTCCTGGAGAAGCGGGATGATGTCCGCAGACTCATAATCGCCAGCGAGAAGCAGATAGAATCCGGTGCGACATCCCATCGGGCCGAAGTAGAGCACTTTATCTTTGTAAATACGGTGGTTTCTTAAGAAGGTTGCGCCGAGATGTTCGATCGTATGGACCTCGGCAGTGTTCATAACCGGCTCAAAGTTCGGACGGGTCATACGGATATCGAAGGTCGTAACATGGCTGTCTCCGGCAACATCCCTTCGGGAAACGTAAACACCGGGAATCAGTTTCAGATGATTGACAGTGAAGCTTGTGATCTTTTCCATAATCAGATACACCCTTTCGTGAGTTTTGCTGTTTGTTGTTGTACACAGGTTGGAATTTTCCGAATTGAAAATTCTGTACAATACAGAGGCAGATGCCATCTGACTGTATCGACTTTTATTATAAAGGGGATACCGTGTGGTTACAAGATGGAATTTGTAAATTGTCAGTGCCTGTTCAGCAGATCTGCTCCCTTCAATTGTCAATTTATTCTTGTCTCACATTCCGATTTGTACTATAATAATGGGTAACGGGATTTTTGAATTGAAACATATCCCATAAGGAGAGGCTATGAAATTACTGGCATATGAAGTAGACAAAAGATCTTTTTTAGGTGTATTAAACGAGGATGAAACCTGGGTTTATCCGGTTTCGGCTGCAGGAATGGAATATCGGTCCATGAAGGAGCTGATCCGCGAGGCGGGACAGTCTGAGATGGAAATGCTGGATTATATTTCAAAGAAAGCCCCGGGTGATGTTATGGGAGCGGCCCCGGTGGACGAGATCCGTGTCGTATCTCCGATCGCGGAGCCGGATCAGGATATTATCTGCCTGGGAATCAACTACATGGATCATGCGGAGGAATCTGCGAGATTTGAAAAACGTGAATTTGAGAGACCGGAGAAAGCAATCTATTTCTCAAAACGCGTGAACCGCACGAATGATCCCGATGGAATCATTCCGGCCCATAAGAATCTGACAAGTCAGCTGGATTATGAGGCAGAGCTTGCCGTTATTATCAAGAAAGACGCAAAGGACGTAAAGCCGGGCGAAGTGAAGGACTATATTTTCGGCTATACGATCATGAATGATGTCAGCGCCAGAGAGGTTCAGACAGAGCATAAGCAGTGGTATTTCGGAAAGAGTCTGGACGGGTTTACACCGCTCGGTCCGTGTATCATGACTGCGGATTCCACTGCGTTTCCGCCGGTATTAAAGATCCAGTCTAAGGTAAACGGAGAACTCCGCCAGAATTCTAATACAGGGCTCTTTATCCATGGAATCGAGGAAGTGATCTGTGAACTCACACAGGGCATGACATTAAAAGCAGGAACGATCATCGCAACAGGAACGCCGGCAGGAGTCGGCATGGGATTCGTTCCGCCGAAATTCCTTGAGACCGGGGATGCTGTGGAGTGTATTATTGAAGGAATCGGTACGCTTAGAAATACGGTCGGTGAATAAATAATCAGACGGTATGCGATACAGGATATAGACATGGAAGAGCCATGCCGCAAAAATAAGATAAGATCAGCATAGCTGCCATGAAGGGAGCAGGAAGCCGGTCAGGATGACGGGCTGCTCTTTTCATGGCTTTTTGTTGCCGTGTGCCGTGCACCTGGAAGCTAGGGAAGCTTTCAGCGGCTGTATCTGCGCGAAAATTCAGATGGCGGAAGACGGCTGCGCCGGTGCGGACATGAGCAGCAGAACTTTTTGGAAAAAGGAGAAATTCTATTATACATGGAAGACATACGCGAAATGTTGAAAAAGGTGGCGGCAGGCGAGCTGTCTGTGGATAACGCTGTCCTGGAACTGAAGAAAGAGCCGTTTACGGCAGCAGGATACGATGACCTGGGATTCGCGAAGCTGGATACCCACCGGAAGCTGCGTCAGGGAGCGGCGGAGGTGATCTACGGAGCGGGGAAAACGCCGCAGCAGATCGCCGGAATCGTAGAAGCGATGAAAAAAAGCGGACAGGAGACGATCCTGATCACCCGCGTGGATGAGGAGAAGAGCCGGGAGACAGAGAAACTTCTCGCTGGAAAGTACCCGGAAGGAAGCGGCTACACATATTTTAAGGACGCAAAAGTAGCAATCTGCGGAAAATTCCCGGAAAAAGACGGCGTCGGAACCATCGTTGTTGCGACGGGCGGAACCAGTGACATTCCGGTTGCGGAGGAAGCGGCACTTACGGCAGAGGCACTTGGAAACCAGGTGGAACGCCTCTATGATGTGGGGGTTGCGGGCCTGCACCGCCTGCTGTCCCACATGGATTCTATTATGGATGCCCGTGTAATTATCGCCATCGCGGGGATGGAAGGCGCTCTCGCCAGCGTCATCGGCGGTCTCGCCGACTGCCCGGTGATCGCGGTGCCCACCAGCATCGGATACGGCGCGTCCTTCGGCGGCGTGTCCGCCCTGCTCTCCATGCTGAATTCCTGCGCCAGCGGTGTCAGCGTTGTGAATATCGATAATGGATTCGGCGCCGGATATCTGGCGAGCATGATGAATCATATGCGTGGATAAGACTTCTGTTAACGTTGTCGGATCTGTCCGATCCGTAAATGATATGGCGGAATCGTCGAATAAAGCTGTCGATTCGAATGGAATGAAAGAAAATAATTTGTACTTTTTTAATGAGGTGGAATCAATATGAAAACATTATATTTTGACTGTGGAATGGGCGCTGCCGGAGATATGCTGATGGCATCTCTCTACGAGATCTGCCCGGATAAAGAGAAATTTTTAAAGAGCATGAACGAAATGGGTCTGCCGGGACTCTCCATTGAGGCGGAACCGTCAGTAAAGTGCGGAATCACAGGAACACATATGAAGGTGACGATCCACGGGGAGGAAGAGGAGAGCGTGGATGTCGATCTGCAGGGGCATGAGCACGAGCATCATCAGGAGCATAACCATGAAGATAGTCAGCATAGCCATGCTCACGATCACCACCATGATCATGAAGATACCCACCATGACCATAGTCACGAATCCCATCATCATGCCCACGAAATGGCAGAGTCAGCAGCAGAACAGACAGTTCACGAATGTATATATGATAAACAGGCTGATCAAAACCACGAGAATCAAAACGATCTCAATCACCCCCACACCCATGACCACGATCATAATTGCGGACATGATCATACCCACGATCATGGTCACTCCCACCACCATCACGCCAGCATGGCAGGTATTTCCCATATCATCGAGCACTTAAACCTCCCGGAAGAGGTAAAGAACGACATCGTGGCAGTCTACCGCCTGATCGCCGAGGCCGAGTCCCACGTCCACGGAAAGACCGTCGAGGAGATCCACTTCCACGAGGTGGGCACCGCCGACGCGATCGCGGATATCGCTGGAGTCTGCCTTTTAATGCATAGGATCGCCCCACAGAAGGTGATCGCATCCCCGATCCATGTTGGAAGCGGAAATGTCCACTGCGCCCACGGGATCCTGCCGGTACCGGCACCTGCGACAGCATTTATTTTACAGGGACTCCCAATCTACAGCGGAGATATCAGAGGTGAACTCTGCACCCCGACCGGAGCGGCATTGTTAAAGCACTTTGTGACAGAATTTAAGGAAATGCCGGTTATGCGGACCGCTGCCATTGGCTACGGTATGGGAAAGAAAGACTTTGAACGTGCAAACTGCGTGCGCGTCCTCTTAGGCGAGACAGAGGAGAATGGAAGTGAAGTGACAGAGCTCTCCTGTAATCTCGACGATATGACCCCGGAAGCCCTCGGCTTCGTTCAGGAGATCCTCTTTGCCGCAGGTGCCCTTGAGGTCTACACGATCCCGATCGGTATGAAGAAGAGCCGCCCGGGAATCCTTTTAACCTGCATGTGCCGCTGCAATGACAAAAAGAAGATGGTTTCCCTGCTCTTCAAACACACAACAACGCTTGGCATCCGTGAGAGTATCAGCAAACGCTACACCCTGACAAGAACGATAAAGGAACATGAAACTCCGTATGGTGTGGTCCGGGAGAAGGTTTCCGAAGGATACGGTGTGTGCCGCGGAAAATTAGAGTACGAAGATATTGCAAAGATCGCGAGAGAGAATGGAATGTCGTTAGAGGAAGTTAAGGAATTAGTAGAGAAATAGAGAGTGAACGTAAAAAGCAAGGAAGAACTTATTTTAGCTCTGCCTTGCTTTTTACATTGCATTGATAACCATAGAGACAAAAAGAACTAGCATCCTACTTCCCACGGTAAAAAGCTACTCTCTTGTACATATCATAACGAATAAAACACATTTTATCAAGTTACTCTAGTTTAAAATATGCGTTAAATTTAAAGAAAAAACAGGCGTAAAAGTGACCAAATAGTTCAATCGACATCCGTCGACTTATATGGTAAAATTATCCTGTGATGGAGCGGAAAGCGTGGATGCGTTTCTGATGTCCGGTGCCCTCTGGTTTTATAAGGAGGGATGTCATATGAATACAATGGAAGTATTGACTCTTTTATTGGTAATATTTTCGGCGTTGACCTATATTGACCACCATAACGACAAAAAGAACTAGCATCCAACCGACCAAAGTAAAATGCTAGTTCTTTTCACACTATAACATACTGAGGGCATCGGACGTATATCCGAGTACCTTTCTGTCTTCATTATAACTGGAGCGGCTTGTTTTTTCAAGCCGCTCCAGTTTAATTTTAACTATTTTATTCAGAAATTAGCCAAAATATCTCTTTAAGAGACCAGCAAATGCCTTGCCATGTCTAGCCTCGTCTCTTGCCATCTCGTGAACTGTATCATGGATCGCGTCAAGACCAGCGGCCTTTGCTCTCTTAGCGAGGTCTGTCTTACCGGCAGTAGCACCGTTCTCAGCCTCAACTCTCATCTCGAGGTTCTTCTTTGTGCTGTCTGTAACAACTTCGCCGAGGAGCTCTGCAAATTTAGCAGCGTGCTCAGCCTCTTCGTAAGCTGCCTTCTCCCAGTAAAGACCGATCTCCGGATAACCTTCTCTGTGGGCAACTCTTGCCATAGCGAGGTACATACCAACCTCAGAGCACTCACCGTTGAAGTTTGCTCTTAAGTCCTCAAGGATATCTTCGCTTACGCCCTGAGCAACACCAACTACGTGCTCAGAAGCCCAGCTCATTTCATCGCTCTGCTCAATGAACTTGGAAGCCGGTGCGTTACATACCGGACATTTCTCCGGAGCAGCCTCACCCTCATATACATAACCACATACGGAACAGACAAATTTCTTCATAGCGTTTTCTCCTTTTCATTTATAAAATATTGTGTTTTAAAATCAATAATAGTAACCGTTACTAATATTATATTCTAATTGACTCTGAATGTCAATAGAATTTTTATTTTTTTAGTATTCCTTTTTCCGGCAGTCCTCACATTCGCCGTAAAAGAAAACAGTGTGGGAATCGACCCGTCCCGGAAACGGAGCGGTGAGAAGATCCGAAGTGTCACGAACCAGTTCCAGAGGCATATCGATGATCGCTCCGCAAGTCTTGCACACAAAGTGATAATGCGGATCTGTGTTGTAATCAAAATGCTCCGATCCGTCTCCGCTGGAAAAACGCTGGATCTCGCCCATATCCGCCAGAAGCTTTAAATTGCGGTATACAGTTCCCAGGCTGATCTTCGGGTATTCTTTGCTGATCGTTACATAGACGGCGTCTGCGGTCGGATGATCCTTGCGGTTTTTCAGGCACTCCCGGATAGATTCGCGCTGGCGGCTGAATTTTAATGCTTTCATGGTGAACCTCCTTTCTGGATTTTTAAATACCAAATAACAACAATAATAATAATTGTTACTGATATAATACCATTGGAGATATTCACTGTCAAGTATGAAGTGATAAAATTTTTTAAAACTGCTCAGACCATACATGAAATCAAATTCCTTGAAAACAGCTGATCTCAGCGCCAAAACACATGTATTTAACTGCGTACAATCTGTAAGAAAATTCCTTGAAAACACCTTAAGAAGTGTTTATACTGTTCTTATAATTGAAGGCAGCCGGAAAACTGTTCTTCAAAGCTGCTCATATTCCCGGCTTGGCACGGGAGTCCCTACGGCAGCAGGACCGGAATTTCTGTGCGATCCGTCCTCAAAACCCCACGAAACGGAGGTATTTCCATGTATAACAGACATATCCGCCACCTTGTGACAGAGCTTGGAAACCGTCTGTCGGATAAAGAATTCTTAAAAAAGATCGGTCTCAGCCGCCGCAGCATGCAGCAGCTCTTCAATAAAGACCACTGGGAAGTAATATTCGGGAAAGCATTCCCGGTGACAAGACGCTTTTCCTGCGCAGAAATCCTGGAATTCTGCCGCGAAGATATGGAAAAGCTCGCAAATGAACCGGAAGAAGGCTGGCTCTCCTTCACCTATAAATATTCGACCCACATTCTGTACCCTGATGGGGATTTCTCTGCGTCCGCGGCTCCCTATGCGCCGTCTGCGCTCTATTTCTTAAACGTACTCCAGTATTTCTTTGACGAAGAACGGAAAGTCATGCCGTTCGATCCCTACGATGATTTTCGGTTTCTAACCGAAGAAGAATACGCGAATTTCGAGCGGGCAGGAGAGTATGCCCACTTTATCCGCGAATTCCGCGACCAGTATGTATATGAAATGATGCGCTTAAACCGTGAGGCGACCCCGTTCGAGACACTGGGACACATCGCAGGCGTCCACTACGTTGCGATGGCGGTGGCCCAGGGCCTTTATAAGGCAGGCGTGCCCATCGATCTGGCGCTGGCATCCGGCGCGGCGGCGGGACATGACCTCGGAAAATTCGGCTGCAAGCCGAACGAGCGGGTCCCGTACCTTCACTATTACTACACGAACCAGTGGTTCACCGCCTACCACATGGAAGGAATCGGCCACATCGCCGCGAACCACTCCACCTGGGACCTGGAGCTGGACAATATCTCCGTGGAGTCCCTGGTGCTGATCTACGCCGACTTCCGTGTAAAACAGATGCGCGGTGAGGACGGCCGGGAGATCACGAAGATCTACACCTTAAAAGATTCCTTTGACGTCATCCTCTCAAAACTCGACAATGTGGATGAGGCAAAACGGAACCGCTACCGCGTCGTTTACTCCCGCCTTTACGAATTTGAGCGTTACATGCGTTACAAAGGCGTGGATGTGGACCTCACAGGGAATCCGGACCCGGCAGAAAAACCGGTGGATATCGTTTTGCAGTCCGGAAAACAGATCGTCCGTTCCTACGTGTTCTGGGGAATCGAGCACAACATCGATGTCATGCACCGCCTCGGCACCGAGCGCCAGTTCGGAAACATCCTGGAGGCGGCCCGGAGCGAAAAAGACTGGAAGAATGTCCGCGCCTACTTAAACATGTTCAACGAATATTCGATCCACCTGAACCACCGCCAGAAAGAGCAGACCATCAGCTTCCTGTACGAGCTCCTCTTAAACCGTGAGGGCGATATCCGCAGACAGGCGGCGGCACTGATCGGAAAAATGTTCGCAGATTTCAATGCCGGTTACCGGAAGGAGCTGCCGAAAAACATGCCGGACCCGGATGACAAGACGGCTCTGACACTCTGGGAGGAATACCTTGGACAGCTGGTGTGTCCGGACTACCGCCTGACGATCCAGCAGAAGCACAGGATCCAGAACTCCTTAAAATTTATCATGGTATCCGCTATGGAGCGAAGCTCCGAGAAGGTCCGGGAAGAGCTGTTTACCGTGTTCGTGAAGTGGTTTGACGGCCATCACCGGCTGGTGGGAGACCCGGTATTTTACCTGCTGGACTGCATTTTTTCCCTGCCGCTGGACCTCTGCAGCAAAGGAGACCGTCTGGAGCAGCTGATCCGCTTTGCCATCAGCCATATGGACGACCCGGATGAGAAGGTGCAGATCGCGGCCGTCCGCGTCTTAAAGGTTCTGACCCAGGCGGTGCCGCCGGAAAGCGCCTGCTACGAGATCGTCTGCGACGCGGCGCACCGGATCAATCCGAGGACGATCACGCTGCTGTTTTTACAGTACCGGATCTATACGAACCTGCGCCTGGACACCACTGCCCAACGGGAAGTTCTCTATGGACACGATGTGGTCAGCGATATCTTCCTTGAAAACTTAAAATCCGCGACCCCGTGGATCTTGAAGTCCGTAAATATCAAGCTTCTTGCGGATCAGGTCGATCACGGAAAGAGGGATCACCTGCTCCACATCTGCGCGCACTTTTCGAACCTTATTAAGGTCAGCGAGCAGGTCGGTGTCCGCCATGACGCGGGCCGCGCGCTCCTGCGTCTTGCCCATTTGCTGGCAACAGACCAGAGAAACGAGATCGCGGTGGAACTCTTAAAGGGACTGGAAGTGGGAGAGTACGAGTTCTCCAAATACATTCCGGAATACCTCGGCGAGTTCGCCTTATGGCTGCCGCCGGAACAGCTTGATGACATGATCGAGCGACTGCACATCCTGCTGGCGAACGGAAACGAACGGATCGTGTCCGTTGCCCTCGATACGTTAGGAGTCCTTTTGGAGTGCTATTCGCGGTATACCGTCCGTTTCCATGAGTCCGAGGAAGTATCGGAAGAACGCCGCATGAAGCTTCTCGGCCTGATTTTAAGCTGCCTTGCAAACTACCGGGAGCAGGTCCGCCAGGAGGCACTGCTTGTCATCGGACAGCATATTTTCGGTTCACAGATCCTTGCGGAGAGAGACAAGAGCAGAATGTTCTCCCTTTGCGCAAAGAAACTCCTGTTCCTGTTAAATGAGAATAAGGGCGGCGAGCTGAGTCTCTACTACCGTGCTGCGACCCTGTCCCATATTGACCGTTTTATCGCCCACTACCAGTTGTTCGGCGGTCTGGTGGAGACCAGGACGCGGGAGAAGATCGCATTTTTCCCGGGAACCTTCGACCCGTTTACCTTATCCCACAAGGAGATCGCAAAGAAGATCCAGGAGCTCGGATTTACCGTATTTCTTGCCATTGATGAGTTTTCCTGGTCGAAGAAGACCCAGCCGCATCTGGTGCGCCGCCAGATCGTAAACATGTCCATCGCGGATGAGTTTTATGTTCATCTGTTCCCGGACAACACGCCGGTCAACATCGCGAACCCGGCGGATCTGCGCCGCCTGAGGGAGATGTTCCCGACGGAAGAACTCTATATCGTTGTGGGATCCGACGTGATCCACAACGCGAGCTCCTACAAGAAGGATCCGGAGGAGAATTCCATCCATTCCTTCAACCACATCGTCTTCCGGCGCCCTGGTGAGGCACATCCGACGGAGGTTTACGAGCAGATCACCGGAAAAGTCGTGCAGCTGGAGCTCCCGCAGGAGCTGGAGGATATCAGCTCCACGAAGATCCGTGAAAATATTGATAACCACCGCGATATTTCCAGCCTCATCGACCCGGTAGTCCAGGAATACATTTACCACAAGGGCATGTACCTGCGCGAGCCGGAATTCAAGCCGATCTTACGGGCGAAAGCTATCGCCTTCGAGAACGCGGCGGGCAGGGACCGTGAGGTACTGGACGAGCTTGGAAACACCGTTCTCTACGGACATCCGGACGCCCAGGCGATCCTGACAAAGATCCAGGTGGAGAATGACCGCCTGCTGATCTTAAGAAATACCGTGGAAGGTGAGCGCCCGGCGGGCTTTGTGAGCTACCGGGAGATCGGAAACGAGGATCTGTTCGGCGTCTTAAAGGACATGGAGCTGGCAAACCTGGTCCGCGGAAAGAGCAGCCGGGAGATCCTTCTGATCACAGGCATCTATGCGAGAGAGGATGGCACCGGGGACAGCGGGGTGATCCGCGATGCCCCGCAGCAGCTTCTCGTTGAAGTGCTGGCGAAAGAGTTGGAGAAAAACTACAGTTTCGCATTGTTTGTCGCGGAGCGCGGCACAGTGACGAAAGAGGTCGTGTACGTGCTGGAGAGACAGGGCTTTATCCGTCCGCATATGGCGGACGAGAACGACAAGCGGACGATCTACATGGTCGACATGCATGAGCCGTTAATGTTCCTGCATAACCTGGATACTACGATCAAGGAGCCGTTTGCCAGCAATCCGGCGGTTCTGGATGCTGTGGAGAAAAACCACAAAAAGCTTCAGATCGCTATGACGAAGCTGTATCCGGGAAATCTTGTACTGTCCTTGTCATCCGGCATCATGTATCATCGTCTTGTGGACCGGATCACGGCGCTCAACGATGTTCCGAGAGAGCCGCTGGTGCCGAGAAGACTCGGAAAGAACATGTGCGTTCCGTTCGGTAAGATCCTGCGTGGAAAGGTTGTGCCGAATACGGTGACGAAGACGCTGCATACCGATAAGGTCTATGAGCCGGATCTGAACAGCTTTACGATCGAGCCGTTCCCGTACTACTCACCGTTAAAAAGCCAGATCGAGACCATCAAGTCCTTCGACCGGCCGGTGATCCTGGTGGATGACCTCGTCCACACGGCGAACCGGCTCCAGGTGCTCGTTCCGCAGCTCAGGGAAGACGGGATCCCGATCAAGAAGGTCGTCGTGGGCGTCCTGTCCGGCTACGGCCGCGACCTGATGCAGTGCCTGAAGGTGCCGGTGGAGAGCATCTACTCGATGCCGAACCTGCGCCAGTGGTTCGTGGAGTCTACACTGTATCCGTTTATCGGTGGCGATACCGTGCGCCGTGAGGAGATGAAGGTTGCGGGACTTCAGCCGTCCATCAACATGATCCTGCCCTACGCGACGCCGAGACTTTCCGGCTGCAGCCGGGAGGCGCTTGTGGAGTTCTCGGCCTGCTGTATCGAGAATTCCAGGGATCTTTTCCAGGTCCTTGAGGCGGAATACCGGAAAATGTACGCGAAAAACCTTACCCTTTCACGCCTCTCCGAGGCCGTCATCCTGCCGCTCTGCCCGGATAAGGGAAGCTGTATGGAGTATGATGAGAACCTGGCGGCGTCAGTATATCTGGAGAATGATCTGGAGACACTGTGGAGGATGAAAGAGTTTCTGATCAAGGGATAAAATGCTGAACGCCGTCTGGAATTTCGAGAGGCTGAGGGCTTAAAAGGAAGATCTGCGATAATCGTGGGCTGTGTATCAAAGCCGTAAGGTCGGCAGACCTGAATGGCTTTGGTTCATGGCAGTAAAATATGGAAATCAGGGGGAATGAAATTATGGTAACCTATTATAAAATCGGAGACATGTTTTGTGCGTCCGCGCACGGCGATCTGCCATATGAAAAAACGGAGAAACCGGCAGCAGGGACAACGCTCACCTGGCTCTTTACCGGAGAACCGGGCAGCCGCCGCGCATCATTTCTCGTAAACCATCCGGCAGAGCTCTTCATGGAGAAAGAGGATGTCAGCTGGTTAAACACAAACAGATTAAATGCGTCCGCATACGACGGACAGACCAGGGAACTCCCGGCGGATCTCCTCGCGCAGCTCGATGCCGGAACACTCCGCGCGGTAAACGCGTCCCACCCGAAATTTGAGGAGATCCTGGCATATAAGCCGAAAGAGGGCAAAAAGCGTGTCCATGTTCTGGCGATCGGCGATGTGGGCAGCATGCTCTTAACAGGTCTCCATCTTCTCGGCGGAGATGTGATCTCCTCCATCGGAATCTGTGATATCTCCGACAAGGTGACTGCCCGCTGGGAGTTTGAGGAGAACCAGATCGCCTATCCGTGGGACTATGACGCGATGCCGGAGGTGGACGTTGTGGACCAGGATCACCTCTTTGACTGTGATGTGTTCGTATTCGTGGCCTCAAAGGGAATCCCGCCGGTCGGTTCCGGTGTCAAGGATGTCCGCATGTACCAGTTCGAGAACAACTCAAAGATCATCGGACATTACGCGAAGATGGCGAGAGAAAAGAACTTTAAGGGCTTATTCTGCGCCGTCTCCGATCCGGTGGACCCGCTTGCGAAGACCGCGTTCCTTGAGAGCAACAAGAATGAGGCAGGAGAGTACGACTGGATGGGGCTTCTCCCGGAGCAGATACAGGGATTCGGCCTCGGTGTTATGAATGCGAGAGCTGCATATTATGCAAAACGTGATCCGAGGTTTAAGCAGTTTTTGACGGAAGGCCGTTCCTTCGGACCGCACGGACAGGATCTCGTTATCGCGGATTCCATCGAAAACTACAACGATGAGCTCTCAAAAGAACTGACAAATCTCACCGTCACTGCAAACCTCCACATGCGCGCCATCGGCTACAAACCGTTCGTTGCCCCGGCGTTCTCATCCGGCGCGATCTCGATCCTGATGACGCTCAGAAAGCAGTGGCACTGCGGTTCCGTGTTCCTCGGCGGCGTTTACATGGGCGTGAAGAACCGCTATACAGAACATGGCCTCGAGACGGAGGCACTGGCGCTGCCGGATGCTTTGTATGAGAGGATCGTGTTCGCGGCTGAAAATCTTGCGAAGATCGTGTAGAGGTTGTTTCTGCGGCGAAGGCTAGAATATAGAAAAATGCTGATCTGATTTGTCCCGGCAGGTTTCCCGTATGTCGGGGAGAACTGCCGGGATTTTTATACGTGCCGTGTTGAGGATGGAAAGCCGTTGTTATAAAAATATCAGTGATCATGTATATTGAGTGAAGCAGATTTATCAGGGAGAGTGATACATCATGGAGAGTGACAGATTGTTAGTTCTATATCCGCAAAAACGAGGCCCGGAGAAAGAACGGTCGCGTATGGACGAGGTTTTGAGGGCGGCGCTTGACGGGATCGATACCGAGATCGTGGAAGATATGGAAATTTTGGAGCAGGATCCCTTCAAATATCGTGGACGCAGACTCCTGTTTGCAGTTCCACTTGGGAGAAATGGCATCAACCGCGGTTACTACGAAGTTCTCGCCTGGCTGCGGGGCGGTGACCAGGTCCTCGCGGGGGCGACTGCTGGGATGATCATCGACGCGGAGAGCGAATTCTACACGAAAGCGACGGCAAGAGAGCTTGCGGTGGCGGCAAACCGCGCCGGATGTGCCTTTGTCGGCCGCCCGCTGGTGGAAGGAACCGCCTCCCTCGATAACTACCTGATCCAGGCTGCCAATATGAACACCGATCGGTTCGGCGCTTATAAAAAGAGCGCTGCGATCCTGGCACATCAAATTCTGGAAGAAACATGGCAGCCGAAAGAAGAATCGCACCTTCTGGTCCTTCACGCCTCAAACCACAGGACCTCCAATACCCTGGCGATTTGGCAGAAAGTAAAGGAGTGCCTGGATGAACGGATCAGGATTCAGGAGATCAACCTGCGAAACGGCACTCTCGTGGACTGTTCGGGATGTCCATACCAGATGTGCCTGCACTTTGGTGAGCAGGGAAAATGCTTCTACGGCGGAGCCATGGTGGAAAATATCTACCCGGCGGTCAAGTGGGCTGACGCGATCCTGCTCCTCTGTCCAAACTACAACGATGCCCTGTCCGCGAATATGACGGCGTTTATCAACCGCCTGACAGCCCTGTTCCGGACCACACGGTTCTACGACAAAGCCCTGTTCGGAATTATCGTATCCGGCTATTCCGGCAGTGACCTTCTCGCTGGGCAGCTCGTAACAGCCCTCAATATGAACAAGACCTTCTACCTCCCGGGCAATTTCTGCATGATGGAGACAGCCAACAACGCCGGTGCTGCCATGAAGCTTCCGGGTATCGAAGACAGGATCAAGGAATTTAGCGAAAAAATGACGCATATACTGATAAAAGAGACACAAAATAGCTGATACAATTTTTGAATTTCAAGCAATTGTGCGTCAAAACTTTACATCACGGAAGTGAACAACTGCAATTATGAGAAAAGCAACGAATAGCTGAAAGATTTCAGACGTTTACAAAAATTACTAATATTTGTTGCAAAAGTAACAATAGAGATGTATAATATGTTCGTAAGCTTCCTTTGCTGAAACATTGTGCAAAGGAACAGAAAAAGGAGGTAGAAAGATATGAGAAAGAGATTTTCCGTAGCAATGGCACTCGCATTATCCTGTGCAATGGTACTGACCGCTTGTTCCGGCGGCAGCAAACCGGCAGAGACCACAGCCGCAGCAGCAGCCGACACTACCGCGGCAGCAGCTGAAACAACAGCAGCCGCAGCAGCAGCCCCGAGTGGTGATGCCCAGAAGTTAACAATGGGTACTGGCGGAACCACCGGTACATATTACGCATTCGGTGGTGTAATCGCGAATGTATTAAACAGCAAAGACATCGGAGTGAACATTAACGTTCAGTCTACTGGTGCTTCCAAAGCAAATATCTACCTTGTAAACGACGGTGAAGCAGACCTCGCGATCGTACAGAACGACGTTATGGATTATGCTTACAACGGAACTGACCTCTTCGCAGAAGAAGGCGCAGCAAAAGATTTCACAACAGTTGCAGCCCTCTACGCTGAGGTTTGCCAGATCGTATCCTCCGGCGATATCAAATCTGTCGCTGACTTAAAGGGCAAGAGAGTATCCGTTGGTGACGCAGGCTCTGGTGTTGAGTTCAACGCACGTCAGATCCTCGAGGCTTATGACATCTCCTTCGATGATATCCAGGTCAACAACCTCGGATTCGGTGATTCCGCAGATGCGTTAAAAGACGGCAAGATCGATGCTTTCTTCTGTACAGCAGGCGCACCGACAACAGCGATCGTAGAGCTCGCTACAACAAATGCGATCAACCTTCTTGAGATCGATGACGAGCATGCGAAGAAGCTTGCGGATGCACATCCGTTCTACACAACATACGCAATCCCGGGCGGCTCCTATAAGGGCGTTGACGATGATGTTCAGACAGTTGCTATCAAAGCTACTCTGATCGCATCCCCGAAGCTCTCCGAAGAAACAGTTTATAACCTCACAAAGGCTATTTTCGATAACAAAGATGAGATCGCTTCCACACATGCAAAGGGCGAAGAGCTTGATCTCGAATATGCGGTTTCCGGTATTTCTGTTCCGTTCCATCCGGGTGCTGAGAAGTACTTCAAGGAAGTAGGAGCAATCAAGTAATTACCTTGAAAAACAGGAAAGTAAGATTCTTTACAGTGGCAGCAATAATCACGGCAATTATTGCTGCCACTCTTGCCTATACCTTACGAAGCGGAGACTATCTGGTCCTGAGGAACGGAGACACAAACGCAGAATATGCCCGCTTCCGGGTAAAAGAGGGGGATGAGTTTTCTGTAACGTTCATCCACTCGGTAAATAAGTATCCGTTGACGGACGTTTACGAGATCCGCGACCACAAGATCTACGTGATCCGCACGATCTACAATAATTTCGGCGCGGGCGTGCAGACAGAGATCGAGGATGGGCAGACGCTTACGTATGATGAAAACGGGGAGATGGTTGTTTCCGGGTTTGACAAGGAAATGCCGTATCTCTCATATATTGTGGGTACGGTCTCCGACCACACACTCACACTTCACGGAAAAGAAATCAGTTTGAGGGATCTCTGCGGACGAAACAGCAAAGTAGAGTTCTCCTGTGAACATAAAGGATTCTAAGCGTTAAAAGAGTTTCGGACATATCCGGCGCCTGTTTGTATAGGGGGTATACAGGGGCAGCGCCGGAAACGAAATATAAAGGAGGGATTGGTATGGCAGAGAAAGACAACATGAAAGTCAACACATCTCCGGTGGCTGATGTGGAGACCGGTACCGCCGAAGACGTCGAAGCCATCATGAAAAAGTACGACCGTGAATCGAATACCCGAATCTGGGAAGGCACCCCGAAGCAGGTCATTCGTTTCCTTCTGGCAGCGTTTTCAGTTTTAATGCTCTATATGAACCTGTTTGCAAACTGGGATGAGCGTGTAAGACGTTCCCTGTTTGTCGGTTTTGTAATTATCCTTTCATTCCTGGTATATCCGATGAAAAAGGGAAGCTCAAAAAAGAATTCCGTTCCGATCTACGATATTATCCTTATGGTACTCGGAGCCGGTGCTTACTTCTACTTCGTATTTAACTTTAAAACAATTATCGGCCACGCGACACGAATCAGCCAGACAGAGGTTATCGTTGGCGTGATCGGTATCCTGATCTTAGCAGAAACATGCCGCCGCGTTGTAGGTATTCCGATCCTCTGTGTGGCGACATTCTTTGTGGGTTATGCGTTTTATAACGGACTTGGACAGGGCAGAGCCTTTGCAGTAGTCTTAAAGTCCATCGTTTACAACCTGTTCTATACGACAAGTGGTGTTATCGGTACTCCGATCGGTGTCTGCTCCACGTATATCGCACTGTTTATCCTGTTCGGCGCTTTCCTTGAGGCAACCGGTATTTCTGAATTCTTTATCCAGCTGGCGAACTCTCTGGCAGGCGCTTCCACAGGCGGACCGGCAAAGGTAGCGGTTATCTCCTCTGCTCTCTGCGGTATGGTATCCGGAAGTTCCGTTGGTAATACAGTAACGACCGGTTCCGTAACGATCCCGTTAATGAAGAAGACCGGTTATCAGGGTGAATTCGCAGGTGCCGTTGAGGCAGCTTCCTCCACCGGTGGACAGATCATGCCGCCGATCATGGGCGCTGCGGCATTCTTAATGGCTGAGATGGTAGGCGTTCAGTACGGCGAGATCGCGATGAGAGCGATCTTCCCGGCACTCCTCTACTTCACAGGTATCTTCATTACCGTACATCTTGAGGCAAAGAGACTTGGCTTAAAGGGTATCCCTAAGGATGAGCTCCCGAAATTCGGACCGTTATTTGTCCGCCAGGGTTATCTTCTTATTCCGTTGGTTGCCCTTGTTGCAATGGTTATGATGGGCTACACGATGTCCCGTGCAGCGATCATCGCTACCGCTCTTGCAATTCTTGTCAGCATGCCGAACAAAGAAACAAGAATGAACCCGACAAGATTCATCAACGCGTTGGAGGCGGGCGGTAAGAATACACTTTCCGTAGCCGTTGCCTGCGGCGTTGCCGGAATCATCGCCGGTGTCGTAACAATGACCGGTCTTGGACAGCTTCTGATCTCCGCAATCGTCGGCGTTGCCGGTGACCGCGTGATCGTTGCCCTGTTCCTTACTATGTTAACCTGTATCGTTCTTGGTATGGGCGTTCCGACAACTGCAAACTACATCATTATGGCTACCACATGTGCACCGATCCTTGTAAACGGCATGGGAATCAACAAGATCGCTGCCAACATGTTCGTATTCTACTTCGGTATCGTAGCAGATATCACACCGCCGGTTGCTCTTGCAGCTTACGCAGGATCCGCGATCGCAAAATCCAACCCGATGAAGACCGCATTAAACGCATCCCGTCTTGCGATCGCAGCGTTCATCGTACCGTATATCTTCGCGTTTAACCCGGCAATGTTATTTATCGATACAGGCGTTCTCGGTGTTGTAACGATCATCGTAACATCCCTGATCGGTCTGTTTGGCGTTGCAGCCGGCCTTGAAGGTTACATGTTCGCGAACCTGAATGTGATCGAGAGGCTTTTATCCATCGTCGGAGGTCTCTGCCTGATCATTCCGGGAACCGTGACAGACATTGTCGGTATCGTTCTTGTCGGTATCTCCGCGGCACTGCAGATGATGAAAAAGAAGAAAGCGGCTGTGGCATAGAAGAAATGGATGAAAGTTATATCGGAGTATATTGCAAAGAAAATTTGCATATGATATAATGGCTAAGAAAGAAATAGAACATAGTTCAAATTTACACAAAATGAAACCCCTCAGAGCGGCATCTCTGAGGGGTTTCTTCTCGTTTTATGTAGTTGAGCATCTACAGGTTAGTTACCGATCCAGTTTACTGTCTAACCATTTGATGATGTAGTGACATACCACACCAGCCATGACAGCAACTATAAAAGAAAAAACATAATCCAAATTTACACCTCCTTTCTGTCACCAGATTGGAGTGGGTAACGAGACGAGTATATCATAGGCAGGAGAAAATTGATAGTTACTCCAGTATAAAACAGAGATAAAAAATAGACTTTTGTGAGGAATATTTGTGTATGAGGAGATCCCTGTTTTCATTGATTTTATCTTGCAAGCGACATTAAAGTATGCTACACTTTCCGTAAAGTTTACCACTGTATCTGCGTAAAGAGAGGAAGGAAAAACGATGGAATTATTATATGGAAGTACCCGCGGCGGGGAGACTGGCGTGACAGCATCCCAGGCAGTGTTAAAAGGACTTGCAGATGACGGCGGTCTCTACGTTCCGGAGCGCATCCCGACGTTGGACGTGACGATGGACGAGCTTGCCGGAATGACATATCAGGAGATGGCATACGCAGTCATGAAACAGTTCCTGACCGATTACACGGAAGAAGAACTGAAATACTGTATTTCCCATGCATACGATGAGAAATTCGACACAGAGGAGATCACACCGCTCGCAAAGGCGGACGGCATGTATTTTCTGGAGCTGTTCCACGGAAAGACGATCGCTTTCAAGGATATGGCACTTTCCATTCTGCCGTACCTTATGACAACGGCTGCAAAGAAGAACCATGCGAAGAACGAGATCGTGATCCTGACCGCTACATCCGGAGATACCGGAAAGGCAGCTATGGCCGGATTTGCCGATGTTCCGGGAACAAGGATCATCGTCTTCTATCCGAAGAACGGAGTAAGCCGCGTTCAGGAGCTTCAGATGCTGACCCAGAAGGGCGCAAACACATCCGTAGTCGGAATCGAGGGAAACTTTGATGATGCCCAGACAGGCGTAAAGAAGATCTTCGGCGACAAAGAATTCGCGAAAGAACTGGATGCTATGGGATTCCAGCTTTCCTCCGCGAACTCCATCAACATCGGCCGCCTTGTTCCGCAGGTCGTTTACTATGTATACGCCTACGCGAAGCTTCTCGCAAACGGTGAGATCGCAAACGGCGAGAAGGTCAATGTTGTAGTTCCGACCGGAAACTTCGGAAATATCCTGGCAGCATACTTCGCAAAACAGATGGGCGTACCGTTCGGCAAGCTGATCTGCGCATCCAACGACAATAAGGTCCTGTACGACTTCTTCCGGACAGGCACATACGATAAGAACCGTGAGTTTATCCTGACCACATCCCCGTCCATGGACATCCTCGTTTCCAGCAACTTAGAGCGCCTGCTCTACTTAAGCTGCGGAAGAGATGCCGCAAAGACAAAAGCGATGATGGAGCAGCTTTCCACGAATGGAAAATACGAGATCACAGCGGACATGAAGGAATTCATGAAGGACTTCTGTGCAGGCTATGCGGATATGGAAGAGAATGCGAAGGAGATCCGGAAAGTATTCGACGATACAGGATATCTGATTGACACACACACAGGCGTTGCAGCAGCCGTTTACGAGCAGTATAAGGCGAAGACCGGCGATACCACAAAGACTGTGATCGCGTCCACAGCAAGCCCGTACAAGTTCTCCAGAAGTGTTATGGAGGCAGTTCTCGGAAAGAAAGAAGATGCCGATGAGTTCGCCCTGATCGACGAGATGGAACGCATTTCCGGTGTGAAGATCCCGCAGGCGATCGAGGAGATCCGCGACGCGAAGATCCTCCACAACCGCCAGTGCAAGCCGGAGAAAATGGAAGAAACTGTGAAACAAACCTTTTCAAAGTAGGGTAAATCGGTTATAATAAAATTATCATGACAACAGTACCTGTTGGGAATAGATGGCGTCTGCTCCGCATATAAATGGAAACAGACGGCAGATCCGGCGGGACAGGCTGTTCTGTCAAAATAACGATTCAAATGGAGGCCTATATGTTAGTAACAGCGAAAGAAATGCTTGAGAAAGCAAGAGACGGCAAGTACGCAGTAGGACATTTCAACATCAACAACCTTGAGTGGACAAAAGCGATCCTGCAGACAGCAGAGGAACTGAGATCCCCGGTTATTCTGGGTGTTTCAGAGGGCGCAGGAAAATACATGACAGGCTTTAAGACCGTAGTAGGTATGGTAAACGGTATGCTGGAAGAGATGAAGATCACTGTTCCGGTAGCTCTTCACTTAGACCATGGTACTTACGAGGGATGCTTAAAGTGCATCGATGCTGGATTCTCCTCCATCATGTTCGACGGTTCTCACTACCCGATCGAAGAGAACGTTGAGAAGACAAAAGAACTGATCCGTATCTGCCGGGAAAAGGGAATGTCCCTCGAGGCAGAGGTTGGAGCGATCGGCGGCGAGGAAGACGGCGTGATCGGTATGGGCGAGTGTGCAGACCCGAACGAGTGCAAGATGATCGCTGACCTCGGCGTTGATATGTTAGCAGCAGGTATCGGCAACATCCACGGAAAATATCCGGCAAACTGGAAGGGCTTAAGCTTTGAGACACTTGCAGCCGTAAAAGAAAAGGTTGGCGATATGCCGCTCGTTCTTCATGGCGGTACCGGTATTCCGGAAGATATGATCAAGAAAGCGATCTCCCTCGGCGTAGCAAAGATCAATGTTAATACCGAGTGCCAGCTCGCGTTCGCAGACGCTACAAGAAAGTACATCGAAGCAGGAAAAGATCTCGAAGGAAAGGGATTCGACCCGAGAAAACTTCTTGCACCGGGTGCAGAAGCGATCAAAGCGACCGTAAAGACAAAAATGGAGTTATTCGGTTCTGTCGGAAAAGCTGACTAAGCCGTTTAGCTTGCATTATCATGCAGTTAAAAATGTTCTCCCTCGTATCAGGGAGAACATTTTTTCAAGCTAAAATTGGAATTCAGCCGAAATACCCTGGCAGATCATGATTGGAACAGGCTGAATATTTACAGGTAATTCTCATATTTTTTAAAGTACGATTTCACCCCATGCCATAACGGGCAGATTATACAGAAACGAGGAGGAAAACTATGAGCGAAACTATCAATGTGGAGGCAATCTTCGGAGAGAACGTCTTTAACGACTCCGTGATGAAGGAACGCCTTCCGAAAAGCGTCTACAAGAAATTAAAGCAGACCATCGAGGATGGCAGCGAACTGGATCCGACGATCGCGGACGTGGTTGCCCATGCGATGAAGGACTGGGCAGTCGACAATGGCGCGACCCACTATACCCACTGGTTCCAGCCCCTTACCGGCGTGACCGCTGAGAAACACGATTCCTTTATCGGAAACTTCGATTTCCAGGGCAAAGTCTTAATGGATCTCTCAGGAAAAGAGCTGATCAAGGGTGAGACCGACGGCTCTTCCTTCCCGTCCGGCGGCCTGCGCGCGACCTTCGAGGCCCGCGGATATACTGCCTGGGACTGCACTTCCCCGGCGTTCTTAAAGAAAGACGCAACCGGCGTAACACTCTGTATCCCGACCGCGTTCTGCTCCTACAGAGGTGAAGCCCTCGATAAAAAGACCCCGCTTCTCCGTTCTATGCAGGCCATCGATAAAGAGGCGACAAGAATCTTCCACCTCTTCGGACACACAGAAGTAAAGCGTGTCACTCCGTCCGTAGGACCGGAGCAGGAGTACTTCCTGATCGACCGCGACAAATATTTAAAGAGAAAAGACCTGATCTACACCGGACGTACCCTGTTCGGCGCAATGCCGCCTAAGGGCCAGGAGATGGATGACCACTACTACGGCGTTATCCGCGAGCGGATCGGTTCCTATATGAAAGAGTTAAATGAAGAGCTCTGGAAGCTGGGCGTTACCGCAAAGACCCAGCACAACGAGGTCGCTCCGGCACAGCACGAGCTGGCAACGATCTACACAAAGGCAAACCTTGCCGTTGACCACAACCAGATCGTTATGGAGACAATGAAAAAGGTCGCAAACCGTCACGGTATGGCATGCCTGCTCCACGAGAAACCGTTCCAGGGCGTCAACGGTTCCGGTAAACATAACAACTGGTCCCTAGCTTCCGACACCGGCATCAATATGCTGGATCCGGGTGTAACACCGCATGAGAATATCCAGTTCCTTCTGGTTCTTGCCTGCATTATGAAAGCAGTTGACCGCCATGCGGATCTGCTCCGTCAGTCCGCGGCTGTTCCGGGAAATGACTTCCGCCTTGGCGCTCAGGAGGCACCGCCTGCGATCATCTCCATCTTCGTCGGCGAGCAGCTTGAGGACGTGATCGACCAGCTGATCTCCACAGGCTCCGCGACCCACTCCAAGACCGGCGGTACCTTAAAGACCGGTGTTACCACGCTTCCGGACTTCGATAAGGACGCAACCGACAGAAACCGTACATCACCGTTCGCGTTCACAGGAAATAAGTTCGAGTTCCGTATGGTCGGTTCCTCCGATTCTGTTTCATCTGCAAACGTTGTATTAAATACCATCGTTGCTGAGGCGTTCAAAGAGGCGGCTGACGAGCTTGAAAAGGCAGAAGATTTCGATCTCGCTGTCCATGATATGATCAAGAAGCTTCTCGCTGATCACCGCCGCATCATCTTCAACGGCAACGGTTACAGCGAGGCGTGGGTAGAAGAGGCAGAGCGCCGCGGACTTCCGAACTTAAAGTGCATGGTAGACGCGATCCCGTCCCTCGTTACCGAGAAAGCGTTCAAGCTGTTCGGTGACTTTGGTGTATACACGAAGGAAGAGCTGGTGGCAAGAGCGGAGATCGAGTATGAGTCCTACGCGAAATCCGTAAATATCGAGGCGAAGGCGATGATCAATATCGCAGGAAAGCAGCTGATCCCGGCTGTTGTCCGCTACACAACCGTTCTCGCTCAGTCCTTAAGCGCTGTGAAGGCTGCATGCCCGGAAGCTGACAACAGTGTCCAGACAGAGCTTCTCATCGAAGTTTCAGATCTTCTCTCCGACATGAAGGTTGCCCGCGCGAAGCTTGAAGACCTGGTAGAAGAGTATCAGCACATCGACAGCATGGAAAGGCGCGCCCACTTCTGCTACGACGAGATCATCCCGGCGATGCAGGCTCTGCGTGACCCGGCAGACCAGCTTGAAATGATCGTAGACAAAGAATACTGGCCGATTCCGAGCTATGGGGATATGATCTTTGAGGTGTAAGAGACCTCTAAATAAGAATACATAGTATGACAATAAAAACGCCGCCCTGCGGGAGAAGATCCTGCGGGGCGGCGTGTTTTTTACTGACACAGAGTCTGATATTACAGTCTTACTTCGGTCCACTAGTCTGATATTCGGACAAATTCGACGACGAAGAAGAGCTTGGACTTCCCGGCACAGTCATACTGGAAGAACCGGAACCATAGTTATAGTATGCATTAGCGCTTCCCGGTCCGGTCACACTGCCGGTGTCTGTATAATAATGGTTATTGCTGCCTGCTGCATTGCCGCCCGGCGCTGTAGTTGATGCAGAGCCAGAACTGGAGCTTCCGGAACCTGAGCTGCTGTTGGAGTATCCAGGTCCGCTGGTCTGATAACTGCCGGAGGTGCTTGTTCCACTGTTGGAAGTGGAAGTAGATGTACTGTTTGAAGTTCCCGGTCCACCGGTCTGGTAATTCCCAGCCGACATACCCGTATTCGTCTGGGAAGATCCGGCAGTCGTGGCTCCGGTCGCAGTGGTCGTCGAACCACCCGGCGCAGATCCAGCCGCAGCATTTCCGCTTCCGCTATTACCCGTAGTAATACCGTTTTGCGAATTTCCCGCCGCCGGAGTACCGGTATAATTTCCGTTCGCCACAGTTCCGCCAGTTCCCGGCGTATAAACACTTCCCGCCGAGCCGCCGTCGATCGCGGACGTTTCACTTAGGCACACACCGCTCTGATTAAATGTATAATTCACATTATTCACAACAAATGACCCGTTTGCGATCATCTTTCCATCCGCCGGATTCAGATAATAATACCTTCCGCCGTCATTCAGCCATCCCGTGATCATATGTCCGGCCTGATTGAAATAATACCAGCTCTTATCGATATGCTTCCAGCCCACCGCCATCACACCGGACACGGTGTCCATATAATACTTGTTCGTTCCGTCACTCTGCCATCCGATGACCATCCGCCCGTCGGTGTGGAGATAGTAGAACTTTCCGTCAAGCTGCATCCATCCGGTCATCAGCTTTCCTTCATTATTGAAGTAATACCAGTAACCGTCAAGCTTCGTCCAGCCAGCCGCCATCGCGCCGCTTGCGTCAAAGTAGTACAGCAGGCCGTCGATCGTCTGCCAACCCGTCAGCATCGTTCCATCCTGCTGGAGGAAATACCGCTTTCCATCAATATCCGCCCATCCGCGGACAAGCTTACCGTCGCTGTTAAAGTAGTAATACTTCCCGTCCATCTTCCGCCATCCGGTCACCATAGAGCCGTTGCCGCGCATATAGTAATAATCGTTTCCGATCCGCAGCCATCCGGTCACCATCGCACCGTTTAACAGGTAATAATACGTTCCATCAACCTGAATCCAGTCCTTCGCCATCGTACCGTCGGAGTTTAAGTAATACCACGCGTCCTCCGCCTTCAGCCATCCGGTCTTCATCTGTCCGGTAGTAGGGAGAAGGTAGTAATACTGGTTGTCGAGAAGCAGCCAGCCCTTAAACTGGGTTCCGTCCGCGTTCAGATAATACCAGCTCTGCCCGTCATTGATCCAGCCCGTCTGCTTTACATAATTCTTATAATAATACCATTTATCCCCGATCAGCCGCCACCGGTTCGCCGGAAGCTTGCTGCTCAGATCCTTAAAGGTAAAGTTGATATCCACATTTCCGTTGATACCATTTACCGTTCCCTGGTTCGACGCCTGCCACATTGCCGCACCCTGGTAAGTCGGCTTCGAGTCATAACGGGCAACCCACACGTCATAGTGGACCTTCGTCATGTCGATCTTATTGCTGATCCAGTAATCATTCGTGTAGACCATCGGATAATATCCAGCCGTCTCCACCTTCTTACAGAATGCGTTGATAATATCAGAGACCTGTGCAGGAGTCAGGCTGTTCATTTCCTGCGCCTCCACATCGAGAACTACCGGGTAGGAGATTGGATAGTCCTTGATAAGGTTTAGGACAAAATCAGCGTCGGATTCCGCCATCGCTGTAGTCGTCGCGTAGGAATAAAGGTAAACACCGACGCGGAGTCCCGCCGCCGCTGCCCCACGCACATTCGTATCAAAATACGGATCCACCGCATTGTTGTACCGCGTTCCGATCATCGCGAACTGGATATCATCATCGACGACCGCGGACCAGTTGATATTCTGCTGCCACTGGGAAACATCGATGCCCCGGGACAGGATACCGGTAAGCACGGAACCATCACTTCCAATATAGGAGCCGGACGCGTTCTTCTGCCAGGAAGCCGCCCATACCGGAACCGCCGGACTTACCGCGGAAAAAGCCATGACGGCACTTAAAAGAACCGCCGCCGCCCGTTTCTTTTGTCTCATGGAAATCCCCCTTTAAAAGTTGTACATTAAAATTCTTATCTTGCAAGCTGACAGACCTGATACCGGATGTAGCTGCCGGTACCAGGCAGCGCTGTACTTCCGAAACCGTCGATCAGTTATAAAAAAGATCCCGGGATAACTGTATTTCTGTCACAGCTTCATCCCGGGACTCTATGGACGTTATCTGCGTATTTTCAGTATAGCATAAAAATACACATACGTCTTGCAAAAATTCAATTGAAAATGTGGCGATTATTCGGCTTTTCCGGACCAGTTCCCGGACCTGCGTTCTTACGAATGCCGCACCAGGAAAGCCGCAGACCGCCAGTACGGTTATCTCAGTGTCCCGCCGTCTCCGATTCCAAGAAATTCCGGCGAGGTAATAATCTTCTTATAAAACCGTTTCGCATACCGGTACATCACGATCGTATAATCGCCAAACTCCTCGCCGACACTGCTCTTATACACCGCCCACAAACACCACAAGAATCCGCCGAGGGCAATATAAGCGTAGTAAACGAACCGCTCCTCGGAGGTCGGCTCCCGGTGCAGGTAGAGCTTGATCAGCTTCTCGACCTCAAAATCATTATAATAAGAATAGATCGCGCACATGCTCACATCGATCAGCGGATCGCACATGCCGGAGTACTCCCAGTCGATCAGGCGGAGATCCCCGTCCGGCAGGAACAGGAAGTTGTCGCACACGCTGTCGATATGGGACAGGACCTTTGGCCGGTTCAGACGGTCGAGGCGGTCAAGCAGCGTGGTCATATGGGACTTCACTTCCGGATAATCCTCAAAAAGCTTCTTCTCATATCCGCGGCACAGCGCCTCATAGAAGCCGATCCGCTCCCGGATATCAAAAGAATGGTCCACATGGAGCTTCGAAGCATGGAGCTTCTCCACAAGTGCCATGCACCGTGCCACATCATCCCAGTCGCGCGGATCGCTGTTGCGCGCCCCCTCATAATACTCGGAAATCTTGTAGCCGGTCTCCCCGTTCATGTATACAACATGTTCGGTGATGCCGTAATCCTTTACTGCGCCATAGACCGCCTTTTCCTGCTTCCGGTTGATCAGAAGCTCGGTTCCCGGACCAGGAATCCGGCAGATATAGGACTTGCCGTGAACCTTAAACAGGAAAGACTTGTTCGTCATGCCGGTCTTCAGGCATTTAATGCCTGTGATCTCAGACTCCGGAACCTGCAGCACCTCGGAGATCAGCTCCATGGCGATATTGTCGGAATGGTTCTGGTAGCGCTCATCGAAGAGGCGGAGCTCCTCAAGATTCTCGAACTCGTATACCTGGTTGTCCGGCTGCCTGTTGATATACATCTCCGGAACCGGGAAATGGTGCTTTCCGGGAAGATGGCTGTCGACCTCGCCGTTTAAGAGGTCCGCCAGAACCTGCTCCCAGTACATCTGCTCCGTTCCGGGAGTATGATAATATTCCTCGAGGACCGGGAAGAACTTTTCCGAAAACTCCTTCGAGAAGAATACCGGTCCGTACATGACCCAGGAGTCCTCGCCGCCGACCTTCACGCCGGTGAGCAGCCCCTTTTTGCTTGTCTCAAGACACCACTCGGAAGTCTCTCCCTTCATATATACAGAAGAGTACCATGCGCCGCACTCGTAGGTGTGGTACATATTGTTGCGCATCCAGTTGTCGGAAGAGAGAAGATAAGTGTTCCTTCCGATAAAACACTCCCGGGCACGGTAGAGCGTTGTCAGCGTATTCTTATTGTGATATTCCGGGTTGTAGAGAAGCTTCACGCCGAACTTGTCGATCAGATACTCGAACTTCTCCTTCAGATATCCCACAACGATGGTGATATCCGTGACGCCCGCTTCATGCAGCTGCTTGATCTGCCGCTCGATCATACGCTCGCCGTAGACCTCAAGAAGTCCCTTCGGCGTCTCGAAGGTCAGCGGTACAAATCTGGACCCGAACCCCGCCGCGAGGATCACGGCGCTGTCCATCCGGTAATTTCTTAAAAGATCCACACCGCCTTTTAATAAGGAATAAGATCCGTCCACCGGATCAAAAGAAAAAAGCTCCTGGTCCAGACCTTCCTTCACGAGATGGTTGCAGGTCCCAAGGGAAATATCCATCGCCGCCGCCAGCTCCCGCTGTGTCATCTTGTTGTTCTCATAAATATTCCTGCAGAGTAATCCCAAACGATCCATAGTCGTCCTCCGAATCAAAGATGTTTGCATCGCTTATTATTACTGTTTAATAATAAGAAAGAAACTGATAAAAATGAACATGTTCAAAACGAAAAAATAAATAGATATATATGAACATTATAACACGTACTTCTGATAATACAAGAAGATATTTTGAACATGGAATTATCGAGTTCAAAATATCTTAAAAATCACATTAAAATGAACACGCTGTAATGACACATCCTTGCCACAAAGCTGCCACAAAGTGTAAAAATAGACATGTTGTACTTATATCTATACAATATTAGCCAAAAACAGCATTCGCGTAAGGATTTCGTAAGAAAATAAAAACAAAAAAGATATGGAAATTCTTAAGAAAATATACTATAATACCAGTGTATTCGAGGTACAGAGTATTTCTGGAAGCGAAGTAAGATAGTTCCCTTTATTAAAAAATCTTCATTTTTTGTAAAAAAACTATTGATAATTTTACTTATCGGAAGTATAATGGCTTCGTAATGCAATTAGGAATTTCAAAAAGCGTTTCAAAAAAACAAAAGGAGAGTGCATTAATTATGAGAAAGCAGACTAAAATTGCTGCAGTAGTATCCGCAGCAGCTCTGTTAGCATTAGGCGCTTCCATGACATCTTTCGCAGCTTCCAAGGGAACCTGGATGATGGTTGATGGCGAGTGGTATTGCTACGACAAAAACGGTGACGCATATACAAACGTATTCTGCTCCAGCAATGGTAAAGAGTACTTCGTAGGAGATGACGGACAGCTCGTTCGTTCCGAGTGGGTTGACTACGATGGTTCCTACTACTTCGTAAACAGCAGCGGTGCTAAGATCACAAACGACTGGAGATTAACAACTCCGTACGATGATGACACAGCTGATGAGGAGTGGTACTACTTCAAGTCCAACGGTAAGAGAGCCGAGAACGAGAAGGTCACATACAAGGGAAAATCCTACTACTTCGATACAGACGGAAAGATGCTCACAGGCTGGGTTAACACTGGTGATGGTACATCCGCAATTAACGAAGCTAACGGTTACGAAGCTGGCCACACATTCTACTGCGACGAGACAGGTGCTCGTGTAGAGGGTGCTTGGGTTAAGGACGTAGCACCGGGCGTTAAGGATGACGATGCAGATGCAGACGAGTACTGGTACTACTTAAAGAAAGCTACTGGTAAGCCGGCAACAGGCAAGCAGGCCAACATCAACGGCCAGATCTACCTCTTCAATAATGAAGGTCAGATGCAGGTTGGCTGGGTAGCTCGTTCTGATTCCAAGACAAAGAACTTTGTTCAGTTAGACAAGGAAGATGAAGAGCAGGATATGATCCTCTTAAGCGACTATAAAGACAGCGAAGTTTACTACTGTGGTGATGAGGATGACGGACACGCAAAGAAGAATAAATGGTTAAAGACATGGCTTCCGAGCGATACAGAAGAAGAGGAAGATGATAAAGAGTGGTTCTGGTTTGACAAGAACGGTAAACTCTACAGAGCATCTGGTTCTGACGCTGTTAAGGCTCAGAAGTATAAACTCGAAGAGGGTGACCTCGTTTATGATGGCGGTAGCATTACTGGTGTAGAGAAGAAGAAAGTTAACTCCAAGGATTACTGGTTCAGACCGGATGGTGTTATGCTTGCTAAGTTCTACATGATTGATGACAATATGTACTACTTCGGTGGATCTGATGACGGTTCCATGAAGACTGGTTCTCAGACAGTAAAAGACAACACTGGTGATTCCTATAAGTTCTACTTCTATACAAAAGATACTTATGGATACAAGAAGGGTGCCGGTGTAGTAGGTAACCAGAGCAACAAGCTTTACTACTATGGTATGCTTATTCAGGCTGATGATTACAAATATCAGTTAGCTACAATCGCAAAAGATGGTGTAGATTACAGCTTCATCGTTAACTCCAATGGTACAATTCAGCACTCCAAGAGCACTGAGTATAAAGAAGATGGCGATGTGTTAATCGCAACAGGTATTAAGGATGCATCTGGAAAAGCTACAGAGACTAAGTTTGTAGAAAACGGTCAGTTCAAGTATGCAATCAGCAATGCAGCTAACAACTGGGATACTGTATCTAAGAATGTTGCTGACATTGATATGAGTGGTTTCGTTCAGGGTAAGTAATCCAAGCGATTGATTAAAATTAGAAATTCTAATTGCAAACATGATGGGCAGGAAGTGATTCCTGCCCATTTTTTGCGTAATTTTTGTATAAACGTAAACAGATGGAGAAAAATCTTCGCCTGAATTGTGTAATTAGCACTCATATAGCAAAATCAGGCAGGGAAATAATCCCTGCCTGAAATCGTTTTGCAATTAGAATTTCTAATTCAAGATATTATTGAATATATTACTGGAAGAACTTTCCAAGATCTACATCGATAACATCTTTCTTGATAGTCTTTGTATCTTCGATAGCATATTTAGCCTGACCATCTTTTACGAATGTTGTCGGAATAACAACGTCCTTACCATCTTTGTCTTTCTGAGTATAAGCGCCAGTCTTAACTAATACATCGCCGTCTTCCTTATACTCTGTATTTGCAGAGTGCTGGATTGTACCATTGGAGTTAACGATGAAGCTGTAATCAGTACCATTAATCTTAATTGTAGCTACCTGATACTTGTAATCATCAGCCTGAATCTGGAGACCATACCAGTAAAGCTTGTTGCCCTAGTTACCAACTACACCAGCGCCCTTGCTAAGACCGTGATTACCATCCGGAGTCTTGTAAGATGCAGCCTGATCTTTTGTATAGAAGTAGAACTTATAAGTATCACCAGTATTGTCCTTAATGGACTGAGAACCAGTCTTCATGGAACCATCATCGGATCCACCGAAGTAGTACATAGCATCGTTGATTAAGTAGAACTTAGAAAGCATTACGCCATCTTTTGTGGACCAGTAATCCTTGGAGTTAACTTTCTTCTTGGAGATAACACCTGTGGATTCATTAGCGTCTTTCTTAAGAGTACCCTCATCAAGTTTGTACTTCCAAGCGTCAGATGCTGTTGCAGAACCTTTGTTTTCTCCGCTTCTGAAGAGTACACCGTCCTTATCGAACCAGCACCACTCTTTGTCATTATCCTCTTCAGATGTGTTGTCTGGAAGCCATGTCTTTGTCCACTTATTCTTTTTAGCGTGTCCGTCGTCCTCATCGCCGCAGTAGTAAACAGCTGCATTTCCTGCTGCGCTCATAGATTTCTCATCATCTTCTTTATCGAGCTGAACAAACTTAGCGCCGTTCGTATCTGTAGCAGCTACCCAACCATGCTGCATCTGACCTTCATTATTGAAGAGGTAGATCTGACCGTTGATGTTGGACTGTTTGCCTGTTGCCGGCTTACCGGTTATTTTCTTTAAGTAGTACCAGTACTCATCCTCATCAGCGCTGTCATCATCGTACGGAGTTGTTAATCTCCAGTCGTTTGTAATCTTTGCACCGCTGCTGTTTACGAAGTAGTAGCTGCTGTCGTACTCAACCCAGCTGGAACGAACAAGCTGTCCATCCTCACCTACGTAGTACTCTTTACCATTGCTGGAGCAGAATGTGTTCTCGTATGCGTCACCGTTTTTGCCGTAGCACTGCCACTCGCCATCAACCATCATCCAGGTTCCCTTGGAAGCTGCGAAAGATGTCATGGAAGCGCCTAATGCTAACAGAGCTGCTGCGGATACTACTGCAGCAATTTTAGTCTGCTTTCTCATAATTAATGCACTCTCCTTTTGTTTTTTTGAAACGCTTTTTGAAATTCCTAATTGCATTACGAAGCCATTATACGTCCGATAAGTAAAATTATCGTGGGTTCGGAAACGGGGTATTTCGAACGTTATTTCTTGCATCTTTTGGGGGCAGACTATATAATATTCTTAAATATGTGCGATTGCTGAGAGGAGGATGTAAATGTCCAATATGAATATTCCCGTCGGGATTTCAGATTTTAGAAGGATCAGAGAAGAGAATTATTACTACATTGACAAAAGCGGACTTATATCTACTCTTTTAGAAAATACACCTGCGCAGGTTACCTTGATCACACGGCCACGGCGCTTTGGAAAGACTTTGGGAATGAGTATGCTGGCAAACTTTTTTGATATTTCACAGGACAGCAGACAGCTATTTAAAGGATTAGAAATTTCCGGGAACCAGGCACTGTGTGCAGACTGGATGAACCAGTATCCAACTATTTTTTTATCTTTTAAGGATATAGGGGGTACGTCATTCGAGAATGCGTTTAATCTTTTAAGATTTGTCATCGCGCAGCTTTATGACAATTATAAGTTCCTGTTGGATGATCCAGACATTCCATCTGCTCAAAAGGAAATCTTCCAGCGTTTACAGCGGCAGACGGCCTCGCTCACGGATATTCAAGGTGCTTTGCTTATTTTGACGAAAATGCTGTATAGCTATTATAAAAAACCTGTAATCATCCTGTTAGACGAATATGATGTTCCGGTCGCAAAGGCAAGTTCAAATGGTTATTATGATGCTATGCTTGAAATCATGAGGCCTATGCTCAGCACCGTGCTGAAGGACAATCCATCTTTGCGTCTGGCGGTAATTACCGGCTGCCTGAAAATAGCAAAAGAAAGTATTTTCACCGGTACCAACAACCTGGTTTCGGATACAATTCAATCCACGCATTTGAATGAATACTTCGGATTTACTCAGGCGGATGTGGACCAAATCCTGTCAGATTTTCATTTTGAGCGCAACAAGACACTAATAAAATCCTGGTATGACGGATATCATTTCGGTGACTTCGACGTATATTGCCCATGGGATGTTATGAATTATATCCGGGATCTTAAAATTGATCCAAGCGCAAGACCGTCCAGCTATTGGAAAAACACCAGTGATAACGCGATTATCCGCTCATTTATTGATTTCGCGGGCGGCAATATTACAAGAAAGCTGGAGAGCCTTCTTTCTGGTGGTTACATTATTCAGCACGTGGATGATATGCTCACGTATGATTATCTGCATTCTTCGGAGGACAAGCTCTGGAGTGTCCTTTATTTGACAGGATATTTAACGAGTGTACGCGATGAGGCTATTGCAGGAGATATTCCTGAGGGAACGTCCGCACTTATGATTCCGAATGAAGAGATCCGTGAAATATTTGAAACAACGATCATGAAATGGTTTGACGATACAGCCAAAGGCTGGAACCGCAGCCGGTTGTTCAATGCTGTGTGGACGGGCGATGCTGATGCTGTCACAGAAGAGATGACGAAACTTCTTAGGAAAACGATCAGTTATCACGGCTACAGAGAAGATTTCTATCATGCATTTCTGGCCGGAATCTTTGCAGGGGCCGGGTATACAGTTGATTCAAACAAAGAGCATGGCGAAGGGCGAAGCGATGTTGCTATTTATGATGAGGCCAACAGCCGCGTTGCAATCTTTGAAGCGAAGTATTCCAGGAACCAGGAACTTCTGCTGTCTGAATGTGATCGTGCACTCAATCAGATCAATGACCGGATGTATGCAGAGGAATATGCAGATGATTATGATGAGATTCTTTGTTATGGAATCGCTTTCTTAAAAAAACGCTGCGTTGTAAAGAAGAAATGATTTTTATGAAAAGCAGAGCCTCATTTTGTTCTCGACAGCGCATTTGATAGCACATACAATTTCACGGGTTATATTGTAAAAATCTCACCGATTGGAATTAACGGATCTCACGGTTTGGAAACAAAAAGCTTAGAACTAAAACAGACGTATAAAGTCAAAATAAAATCGAGCCCTCTACTATACCGTGGGCTCGATTTAAATTTGGCTATTTTACCAGTTGTTCGATTATGCAATCATGAGATTTACTCTTCTTATCGTAGTTAATTCTAACAAGAAGAACATTTCCATGATAAGAATCTAATATAGAGTCATACTTCTTTTCTTTAATCTGTCTCAAGGCTGTCTCGGCTGCTTGGTTCCACTTCAGCTCGAGAATCATTGCTGGTACATCCGGAAATTCTTTCTTTGGAATAAACACCAAATCCGCAAATCCCCGGCCAGTCGGCATTTCGCGAATTGGCTTAAAGTAATACTGTAATGCACCTAAATATGCGATGCTCAGCACACTGCTCAAAGAATTCTCATTATTGTAGGTTATCGCGGATGTATATTCGGAATGAAAATACTCGATCATTTGAGCAACCGTTTCACAATCAGCATCCCAGGTTGCTCGGAGAAGCTCCTCAGACTTTAATTGCAGCTCTGTAAACTCATTCCATTGGCGGTCTTCAACAGCGTCGATCAGTTCCTGCCGGATTTCCTCATTCGGCACAAATGCCGTTCTGTTCACCGAATCATAAGCCACATACCCCAAGTGAATCAGCAACGTCAATACATCATCTTTATTTTTAAACGTCACCATATCGTTCTGGTACGTTGCGGTCTTCACCTTTACTGGGCTGCCTGCAACCATGTCGATCATAGCTGTTTTCAAACCATCAAAGTTCATATTGATAAGCGGTACAATCGATTCATAAGTGCCGGTTTTTGACCAATAACTCTGAAAATCTCCCCATGTCATCACGCTGACAACAGCCTTAGGATTGTAGATTTGCGTCCCAGACAGAAGATAGCCATCATACCAGCGTTTTACTTCAGAAAAATCTTTGTTATATTCTACACAAAGTTTCCTCACTTCATTTTCAGTGAACCCGATATATGGAGCAAATACTTTTGCATCCAGCATTGTAAATTCATCGAAATTATTTAATGCCGACTGCGTCTTTACTTTCTTGATCGGAAGAATTCCGGTCAAAAATGCTAAATGCAAGAATTTAGTTGGCTCATTTCCTTTGAACATCCCACGAAGGAAATTGATATATTCTTCCTGGACCACGAGATCAGAAGATTCATCTCGAATCAGGACATCCCATTCATCAATGATAACAATAAATTTCTTCCCTGAACAGCTGTTAATATAAGATAACGCACCATAAACAGTTGTTACAGAATCAGGAATATAATCGGGATACATTTCTTTTAATTCCCTGATAACATTGGTATTTATATAAGTCACGGTCTGCTTTGTAGAACCTGCGTCCATACTACACCACTGAATATCAAGATGAATCACATCGTACTTATTCAGATGCTTTTTATAACTCTCAGTCTTGCTGATGGCTAAATCGGCAAACATAGCATCTGAATCGCAGCCTCTACTGTAATACGCAGTGAGCATATTGGCAGTAATCGATTTTCCGAAGCGTCGCGGCCGGGTAATGAGAGTTACCAATGAAATCCGAAATACTAACTGGAACATTTATTTTTGACATATATGCTCTCTTATAAATGGCATATCCAGGTTAATCCCACTCCTTCATTAACAGGAATTCTCTAATATTTTTGTGTTTAATCCCATTCCTGCTAAAATCGAACTCGTCCATTGAGACAACGTACTTAGGAAAGTTATCCCGAACGGATTCATATATACCAAACTCGCGCTGAATCGTTTCTTCGGACGCAAGAAGATAGGTAACCTGTACATAGATTTTCTGTTCCTGCTTCTGACAGATAAAATCAATTTCTTTTGCGCCGATTTTTCCCACAGTTATTGCATATCCACGGCGAAGTAATTCCATATATACAATATTTTCGAGTACCAGATTGATATCCCGCATGTTGCCGCCGAAAACCGCTTCACGTAATCCGTGGTCAGCCATGTAATATTTTTCGTTGGTTGACAATATCTGCTTTCCTTGAATATCCTGCCGCTTTACCTGGTAGAATAAATATGCGCTGACACAATACTGAATATAATTTAATACCGTATCAGTGGCTACTGTGCGCCGCTCATTTTTCAAGAACTTAGTAATAGATGTCGCGGCAAAAATTGTTCCTATATTTCCGATCACATAAGTGACAATTCTGGTGAGCAGATCAATATCGCGTATTTTATTTCGTTTCACCACATCATTTAAAACAACAGAGTTATAGACGTCTGTAAGATACTGCCTGCTTGGCTCTTCAACAAAATGAAGATTAGCCAGATACGGCATTCCTCCCAGCGTTAGATATTTTTGAAACACCACTGAATCCGTAACATCCGGAAAAATGTCTTTATAGAGTTCCATGAATTCTGCATATGAGAATGGATAAATCGTAAATTCTACATATCGACCACCCAAGACGGTCGCAAGCTCACCGGAGAGCAGGCGGGCATTTGAACCTGTAATATAGATATCGCAATCCATTTCGACTCGTAAGGAGTTAATGCATTTCTCCCAGTCCATTACTTCCTGAATCTCATCAAAAAACAGGTAGGCTTTTCCAGATATCTCCGACGCACGATTAACTACCTCGCAATGAAGAGCCTGTGCTGTACAGAGATTTGCATTCCGCATATCCTCAAAATTAAATGCGACAAATTGTGTCTCTGGAACGCCAGACTCTTTTAACTCTTCCTTTATCAGGTCTAACATAACAGATTTTCCGCAGCGTCGAATACCAGTCATGACCTTAACAAGATCAGTTCCAATAAATGGACGGATCCTGCTCATATATAATTCACGTTTTATCAAAAAATCAGCCTCCATTTCTACAACAATTATTCTCAAATTCTAGTTTCAGTATATCAAATATATATACGATTTTCAAATAAAATATTCAATTTTATCGACTATAATCGACGAATTCAAAGAGACTGTGCATATTCCGCAGAATCTGCGCATCCGTTCCGAAGGAACGGAGCGCCATTCCGCTTTAAACTGAGCAGCGCTCAGATAGTCAACTAGTTGCTATTGCTTATACGTCGGTCATTGCCAGAAAAGTGCAGCCGGTAGGCCTTAGCGGTCATTCTGCTGAGGCAGGCATCCGCATAGGTATGATCACCAAACAATGGGTACCATTTATCAACTGGAAGCTGGGAAATGATGATCGTTGACTTGCGGCAGTCCCTGGCTTCTATGATTTCGAGCAGATCACGACATTTATTCATATCCAGGTCCATTAGACCGAAATCGTCAATCACAAGAAGATCGTAGGATGCCATCTTATTCGAATACTCATAATAAGTGCTTTCCTGATGGGCATGTTCCGATTCCGTCATAAGATTGTTGGCACGGATATATTTAACGGTCCGCATTTGGTGCATTGCAGCAATGCATAAAGCACAGGCAATATATGTTTTTCCTGATCCGGCACCACCAGTGATCAGGAGATTATTCGGTTCATCGATCCATTTGCACTCTGCGAGCAGTTCGATGACATGGGTATTTAACTGGCGTTCTGGTTCATAGATCGTAGCGTCGAGATCCGCTGCAGGATACTTTAAAGTTGCCTGTTTGAGAAGTTTATGAAACTTCTTGTTTTCACGCTGGTTCCATTCCTGATTTATGATATCAGCGAAACGTACCTCAAATGGCTCTAATCCCGTGTTCGGATCAAGCAGCTGTTTTGCAAATGCATCTGCCATCCCGGACATCCGGAGCTTATAAAGACGGTCCATGAGAATGTTTTGCTCCTTCGTGAGTTTATCGTTATAAGTGTAATCTTTCATTCTGTAAGCCATTATCGTTTACCTCTACTTGTAGTAATCCTTTCCGCGGATGTTTTCGTGTTCAGGAAGCGCCTTAGGCGGAGCTCCCGACAGCTCTTTCACATTCAGTTTTTTAAGGATCTGTTTAAAAGTGAAATATTTACAGGAATTCAGGTCAATACACTTTTTTGCAGCTTCTTCGGCGATTCCATAAGGAATCATTTTTGCCTGATGAAGAATGCCTGCACAGGCGTTGTAAGCCTGTTCTTCATGTTTTGAAGCCTTAAGGACCCGCTCTATCAGTTCAGACATCGAAGGACCGAATACGGACGCCCAGCGCCTGTAATAATTCCCGTCCTTGGAATTGATATCTTTGTAATAAAGGTGCTCCGGCGGCATATGCTCGTCGGATGTGATATAACGCGGAAGATCCCGGTAGACCCTCTTATGCGTACAGATCAGCTTATTATACTGGTCGCAGATCCGGATCTCTGAGGGCGTTGCTTTTACGATTGCAGGTTTTCCGCAGTAAGAGTAAAATACGGAGTAGTAGTGGCCATCATACTCAACATGATAATTATTCGGAATCTTCAGGACAGCCCTGTAATCGCAGACCGTGTAGCATCCGCCTGGCAGTGGTTTCATGCACGGTTTGTCATATTTCTCAAAAGCATCCCGTCTTGAAAAAGAACGATTCTGGAAAGGCCGGGTATTGAGTGCCGCTACTATCTTTTTGATCTCGGCATTCAATTCTTCGTAAGAGGTAAAGATCTTCTCCTTCAACTTTTCAATCAGATGCGTTTCCAGATACCGTACATGGTTTTCTACTGTTGGTTTGCCCTTGGGTTTTCTGGAAGGAGGCGGAAGAACAACCGTACCGTAAAAATCCTCCAGATCAGAGAACGTGGACTGTAAGATAAGCTCGTCTTTTGTATGTTTGGTTACTGCTGTCTTTAGATTATCCGGCACGAAATGTTTTGCAACTGCTCCGTAAAAGGAAACCGCATGGGTACAGCCTTCGATGAAACACGAAAGTTTCTCATTCGGAAATGCCTCGGCATAGATCAGGCTGCTGATTCCGAGCGTGGTAGTAAAAACATGAACTTTCTGTATTTCTCCGGTCTCTACATCCGTGAGCAGTTCCGGCTGGTCACCGACCCAGTCAATGTACATCTTTTCACCCGGCTTACGGTTTACAGCCATAGAGATCTGATTCCCGCCGTAGTTTTCCTTTACAAAGCGACTGTAAAGGTCATAGAACTGCGTTTTTTCATAACCTTCCGGATGTGCTTCTTTGTATTCCAGCCAACAGAAAGAAATGTTTACCCGGCTGTTTGGGGCATGGATCCTGTCATAATAAGCCTGGAAATCCGGCTGTGGAATCTCTTTACGCTGCAAATTTTTCTGTGGATAAAAGGTATTTTCCACGTCTTTGGGTGACATCTGCTGGAGCTGCTGAAGAGATAAACCGCTTGATGCATAGCGGTTTATGATCAGGCTCACGGTTCCGGAGCCGATCCTGTAACGCTCCATAATAGATCTGCTTGGGCAGTTGTCCTGGCGCATCTGGATGACGCCTATGATGGTGTTGTAGTTTTGCATAAAATATGCCTCCTTCTGTAATCGTATAAATGATTACGAAGGCACTATAACACATTTAAAATATGATGCTCAGTTAAACCGGAAAGATGCTCAGATATGACCGGAAGGTGCGATCAGCTCCAAGCGGAATCAGTGCTCAGTTTGAGCGGAATTTGCAAGACTGCGAACCCACGATAATTTTACTTATCGGACGTATAATGGCCTCGTAATGCAATTAGGAATTTCAAAAAGCGTTTCAAAAAAACAAAAGGAGAGTGCATTAATTATGAGAAAGCAGACTAAAATTGCTGCAGTAGTATCCGCAGCAGCTCTGTTAGCATTAGGCGCTTCCATGACATCTTTCGCAGCTTCCAAGGGAACCTGGATGATGGTTGATGGCGAGTGGTATTGCTACGACAAAAACGGTGACGCATATACAAACGTATTCTGCTCCAGCAATGGTAAAGAGTACTTCGTAGGAGACGACGGCGATGTTTACTGCTGCGGCGACGAGGATGACGGACACGCTAAGAAGAATAAATGGATTAAGACATGGCTTCCGAACGACACAAACGAAGAGGAAGATGACAAAGAGTGGTTCTGGTTCGACAAGGAAGGTAAAGTATTCAGAGCTAACATCAGCACAGCAGCTGAGACAGCAGCAAATGCTTACAAGTACAAACTCGACGAGGGTGCACTTGTTCCGGATAACGACAAGCGCTATGATGTTATCGGTAAGAAGAAAGTAAACTCCAAAGATTACTGGTTCAGAGAGGATGGCGTAATGCTTTCCAAGTTCTATCAGGTTGGCGACAACATGTTCTACTTCTATACAAAAGCTCAGTATGGTCATGCTAAGGGCGCTGGTGTAATCGGTAACCAGAGCAACAAGCTTTACTACTATGGTCTCTTACTTACAGCTAATGATTATAAGTATCAGGTAGCTAATGTTGGCGGATATGACTTCATCATCAACTCCAACGGTTCTATCCAGCACTCCTATGGTACAACATACAAAGAGGATGGCGATACTCTTATCACAGTAGATGAGAAGCTTGGCACTAAGTACAAAGATGCAAATGGCAACGAGCAGGTTGGCACAGCTGAGTACGAGGAGAAAGATACTCAGTTTAAGTACGGTTTCAAGACTGGTGTTAACAGCGTTGTAAAAGACGTTGATCTTACAGACTTCTACAAAATCCACAAATAAATAATATTGATTAAGTAAAATTAGAAATTCTAATTGCACACAGAGCCGGGCGAGGTTTCCTCGCCCGGCTTTTCGTATCATATGGCAAAAAGCCATTATTCTTACGGCATGATATGCCCCTCAATTATTTCTACTCCTTTCTTACGATAGTGCTTGAGCAACGCTATTGTAACGGAAAGGTGATTTTTTGTATAACGATTTGACTCCACCTGCTATGCGCAACATCATAAACTTAAGATTAGATATTACACATTTATATTATCCTGCTAAAAAC